>MKWU01000305.1_pt1 | contig 93286 bp, 70 predicted proteins | sample 809101 | NCBI WGS metagenome assembly MKWU01 (sample SAMN05860141, study PRJNA318959) | sponge metagenome | host: Aplysina aerophoba | place: Slovenia: Piran, Adriatic Sea, Gulf of Piran | collected 2013-05-07
GGAAGGCGGAGCAGAGGTTGCGGAAGGAGCCGGGGGAGTAGCCGAAGCGGCGGGCGGCCCCCGCGAGGGGGCAGCCCCCGACGAAGCGGGCCCGCCGGGCTTCATAGCGGCGCATGGTGGGGGTGGTTGGCTGGAGGAAAACGTCGCGGGGAAGTGTCACAAGAGAACCTATAGTTATAATAATATCACCTATATCAAACATGCAACAGGGAAGCCATCTGGGATGCTACGTGACGGCGTTGGGGCGGCTGAACGAGTGCGTAATTCCCTAATAATCCAAATACTAATAGTGACTTAGAGGAAATCGAGAGATCGGCACCCGCGAGGGCCGCGAGATCTGGCCAAGGGAAATATCACATAGTGGATATAGATATTAAGTACAACCAAAACGTGATATGAATCGGCACGTAAGTTCTTCGCTGCCAATGTTCTGTCCGGTCAGTGGCCGTCCCATCTGTCACATGGCCGAACGCGATGGGAATTCAGGCTAGGGCAATCGGGCAGAACCCGTTACCGGCATCGTGCAGAATACGGGCATGACACGGCTAGGAACGCTTGTACTGGGTACCATCGTGTCCGCCTCAGTGACGTGCGCCCAGCAGCCTGTCAGCGGCGACCATTTTGCCTTGTACATCAAGTGCAATCCGATCCATTTGGACGCGACCGACCCGTACCCCGGATTCGAGTTGGACGGCAGATCGACTGGCGACGCGCTCCGGAACCTTGTCGAGCGCCAACTCACCAAGGCCGGTATCGAATTGGACCAAGGCAAGCGGGCCAAGGGCAGACTCGTAGTCACTGTGGACGTGTATTCTGCGGAATTCCCGGTCCGGCTGGACTTCTATAGGCAAGTCTACAACTTCGATAACTACATAGCAGGAGACGCCCGCACGTGGTCCGACCACTATGCTGGGGCGAACGAGCCAATGGCCATGGGTTCGGCTGTGCGATTGCTGTTGGACCACTTCGCGGCGGTCTTCAAGCAGGTCAACCAGCGGTCTTGCTGATCGGCTGAGCGGCGTTAGCGATCCGGCCCTCGAAAACCAACGATCCAAGGGGGAGAGCAGCCGGACGATGTCCGGGAGCACCGGCGTTGCGCACGGTCGTACAGAACGTCACCGCGTGCGACGACCACTCCGCAGCGTCGGATCCCCACCAAGCGTTCACCGCTGCTTGCCGATCCTGTGCTGACTATGAGTCGGTTACCAGCGAGGCACCCCCTGGAGGCAACCCAATCTCTTCCCGACTGCCTGTCACGACCGCAGGCCAGCTTCCGGCCGCTAGAGTGCCGGCTCCGTGACGCCGAACATCTCACGCAGACGCTTGAGCTCCGACATCAGTTCAGCAGTGACTTCTTCCATGCCCGGCTGTCCGAAGACGCTCTGCGTCTCTTCCGGGTTCCGTTCCGTGTCGAATAGTTCCCACTCGTCGCTCTCGTAGAAGCGGATCAGCTTGTAGCGATCCGTTCGCACCCCCTCGTGGGCGGGGACGCCGTGAGCAGTCTGGCTCTCGTAGTAGTGGTAGTAGAAGGACTTGCGCCAGTTGCTCGGCGCATCGCCTTCGAGTATCGGGACCAGGCTGCGACCCTGCATGTCGGAAGGCACCTGCACCCCGGCGATCTCCAGGAATGTCTCGGCGTAGTCGAGGTTCGACACAAGATCGCGGTTCGTCGATCCCTGCTCGACGACCCCCGGCCAACGCACGACCAAGGGTGTCCTTAGCGACTCCCTGTACATCCAGCGCTTGTCGAACCATCCGTGCTCGCCGAGGTAGAATCCCTGGTCGGAACTGTATACGACTACCGTGTTCTCGGCCAGCCCGGTTTCGTCGAGGTACCGCAGCAGCCGCCCGATGTTATCGTCGACCGAGGCGATGCAGCGGAGGTAATCCTTGATGTAGCGCTGGTACTTCCAGCGGACCAGATCCTTGCCCTGCAGGTCGGCATCTAGGAACGCCTGGTTCTTGGGGCCGTACACCGCGTCCCAAACCGCCTTCTGCGCCGGATTAAGCCGGCCATAGCTGTTCATCCATTGACGCAACACCCGATCGTCCTCGGGAGTCCCTGGTGGCGGGTTGATCTTCAAGTCATGAGCCGACACCATGTGACGCGCGATTTCCATGCGGTTCTTGGCGGCGGGAGAGGCCCTGCCCGAGTAGTCGTCGAACAGTGTCGGGGGCTCCCAGATGTGCTGGCCGTCGTAGAGAGTCAGGTGCGCGGGCCCCGGCATCCAGTTGCGGTGGGGCGCCTTGTGCTGGCTCATCACCATGAACGGCTTGTCGGGATCCCGCCTCTCCTTCAGCCATTCCAGCGTCAGGTCCGTGATGATGTCGGTGGTGTAGCCTTCGTGCTGGCGCTGAGTGTCGTCCGGGCCCACGCGCATATCCGGGTTGTAGTAGGCACCTTGGCCCGGCAGCACCTCCCACGCGTCAAAACCAGTGGGAGCTGTCTTGAGATGCCACTTGCCAAAGATCGCAGTCTGGTAGCCGACCTCCTGGAGAAGCTTCGGAAACGTCTGCTGAGAGCCGTCAAACCTCCGGCGGTTATCGAGGACCCCGTTGAGATGGCTGTACTTGCCTGTAAGGATGACGGCCCTGCTAGGCGCACAGATGGAGTTGGTGACCAGCGCCCGGTCGAATCGCATGCCCTCCCGGGCGATACGGTCGATGTTCGGGGTGTGGTTGATCATCGATCCGTAGGCGCTGATGGCCTGATAGGCATGGTCATCCGTGAACACGAAAAGAATATTGGGCTTGTCCGATGCAGCCGGCAGCATGGAGGCAAGGAGGAGAGGTGTGGCGGTGAGTAGGCGCTTCACGCAATGCATTCTAGCGAATTGCGAGGTCAGCCCTCCACCCCGGGCAACCCCTATTTGTCCCCTGTCCGCTCCGAGGTCGGGACCGTCAGGGCCGATGCGACCGCGGTGATGCCCATCGCAAGCAGGGCAGGCCGTCACGCTTGCCCAAGCAACGAGCAACCGAATCCGCGGATGTCGGGGAAGGACCGGCGGATAAGATAGTAGTTGGTCGGCATCCCTACCGGACAGTGCGTTCCGAGCCCATGCCACTCTCCTTCCTGAAATCGCGCAAGGCCCTGTGGGTGTGCGGCTTGGCTTTCGCGGCCGTTGCCTCGTCGGGACTGTACCTCAGTTCACGGCCTGGAATCCTGTTCCTGGGCTTTCCCAGCATGTACCGCTTCTTGCTCGCGGAAAGCTCCCAGCAGAGCGGAGTGCCCTATGCCTACTGGAGTCCGGAAAAGCTGGATGATCCCGGGCTAGGCCAACCGGACTTCGGCCGTTACAAGGCGATATTCGTCAGCGGCCGGCGCTCGGACCCGCTGAGCCGACCGGTGCGCCAGGCACTCCGCGACGCGAGCGAAGTCGGCGCTAGAGTGATCGTCCTGCCGGCTCACGACGCTGCCCGCCTGGGGGTCGGCAACGCGGACTTCGAAGGCCGGGACAAGTGGATCGACGACTATTGGCGCTTCGGGGGCGTGACGAACATGGCCCGCCTCCTGCAGACCGCCGCATCGCGCTACATGGGGAGCGACCTTGAGGAACTGCCGCCCGAGCCAACTCCCGACGACGGCTACTACCATCCGGATTCACCCGCCCTATTCACGTCGACCTCCGAGTACGAGCGCTGGTACGAGTCTACGGGTCGCGCCACCCGGGGTGCCCCCAGAGTGCTGGTCGACTTCGCCGACGGCTGGAGGCTGGGGATGAACCAGGCCACCGATGCCGTGATTGGGGCCTTCGAGGACGCTGGATTCAACGCAGGGGCGATCTTCGGAACTGCCCAGGCGGGTCCCTTTGCGGTCGAATACCATCCGGACATCCTGATTTCCCGCAAGCACGGCCGCTGGTGGCTTGGGCAGCAGGGCGTGGACGTACTCGACGAGAAGCTCGACGTGCCCGTGCTCCGCGGCCTGTCCCTGCTGTTCACCGGAGAGTCGTTCAGCGACTACCAGCAGACCCGCGCCGGGATCCGCGACGCGGGCCTGATCATGGGTGCGATGGTGCCCGAACTGGATGGAGCGATTCAGCCGACACTGATCGAGGGGCTTGATTCCGTCTGGTACGGGAGGCGCTACGAAGCGTTCCGCGACGAGCGAATCGGGCTGATGGTCGAGCGTGCCAAGCGCTGGGTCCACCTCCGAGAGGAGCCGAATCCGGACAAGCGGATCGCGATCTTCTACGTCTCGGGCATCGGCAAGGGCCGTATCACGGCAGCCGGGCTGAACGTGCCTCGCAGCCTGATCCGGTTCCTGTCGGCCTTGCAGCGCGAAGGCTATTCCATCGACCGAATGCCCGAGAGCGAAGAAGCGCTTCTGGCGGAGATGCTCGACAAGGGCCGCAATGTCGCCTCAGGCCGTCCTCGCGATTTGCGGAGCCTGGCGGAGCGAAGCGGCGTCCTGCTGCTTCCCGTGGAAGACTACGCGCGCTGGTTCGAGGGCCTGCCGGAATCCATGCGTAGTGAAGTTACCGAAGCGTTCGGGCCCCCGCCTGGGGATCTCATGGTAGTCGAATCGAGTGGCGAGCAAGTGTTCGTCGTGCCGAAGCTCGACTTCGGAAACGTCATCGTCCTACCCCAGCCCGTGCGTGGCGCCGCAATGGACGCCAAGCTCCAGCACAACGACCGCGTCCCTCCCCCGCACCAATACCTGGCCGTCTACTGGTGGCTGCGGGAGGTCTGGAAGGCGGATGCCATCGTCAACTACGGGACCCACGGCACCCATGAATTCCTGCCCGGACGACCGCTCGGCCAGCTTGCGGACGACTGGTCCGACCGAACGATCGCAGCCATCCCGAACCTGTACGTCTACGTGATGGACAACGTGGGCGAAGCCCTGATCGCGAAGCGCCGGGGAGCGGCGGTCACGGTGAGCCACCAGATCCCGCCAGTCGATGCAGCCGAGATCACTCGGGAGGAACCGGAGGTCGCCGACCTGTACCGGACAATCGGACAGTTCCGTTCGGCCCAGGACGGAGCGCTCAGGGAGAGATTGCGGGAGCGAGTCCGGACCATGGCCCGGGCTCAGGGATTCGACCGGGACCTGCTCGCGGACTGGGGAACCGCGTCTCCCGATGACGAGGAAATCGAGAAGCTCGGCCGCCACATCCATCTGATCGAGGAAGATCGGATTCCTGTCGGCCTGCATGTGCATGGCGAACGAAGCCGGGCGAGCGACCTGGCGCCCATGGTCGCCGCGATGCTGGGGGAGCAGTTCCTGGAATCGTTCGGCTGCCCCGGTGACATGGGATCGGCAGACTGTTCGAGCGAGGCCCGGAGGCGCGCTACCGGGACTGTCCGCCGGGCGCTTGGAGGCGGCGCGCGGCCGGCCGCAATCCAGCCGGTTGCCAACGAGTTCGACCGGATCGCCGAAGCCTTCTCCCGAACGCCCGACGAGATTGGCCACACCCTCGACGCGCTCTCGGGCGGGTACGTGCCACCTGGCGGAGGTGGCGATCCACTACGAAACCCGCAGGCACTTCCCACGGGCCGCAACCTGTACGGCATCAATCCAGCCGAGGTGCCCACAAAGGCCGCCTGGGAGCTTGGCGTCGTCATGGCAGAGCAACAGCTGGAAGCGGAGCGGGCGAGGCTCGGCCGCTGGCCCAGAAAGGTCGGCTTCACCCTCTGGAACACCGAGCTGATCCGACAGCACGGCACGGACCTGGCCCATGTCATGCAGTTGATGGGCGTTCGGCCCGTCTGGGATCACCGCAACGTCGTGGAGGACGTAGAACTGATCCCGGCGGCGGAACTGGGCCGTCCTCGGATCGACGTGGTGATCCAGGCGGCGTCGCTGTTTCGCGACACGTTCCCGGACAGGATGAAGCTGCTCGACCGAGCCGCCCGGCTCGCTGCGTCAGCGCGGGACGGCGAGAACTTTCTTGCCGAGCACGGGGCCGAGATCGAGCGCGAGCTGAAGCGCGTGGGGATGGCCGCAGCGGACGCTCGCATCCTGGCCGGCGCCCGCGTCTTCAGCAACTCCGCAGGTGGCTACGGGACAGGACTGGTGGCATCGATTGAACGCAGCGGGGCGTACTCCTCTTCGACCAGCCTGACCGAGGCGTACCTCGCTCGCACGGGAGCGGTGTATACCGCAGGCTTCGAATGGGGCCGGTCCGTGCCGGAAACCTACCGCGCCCATCTGCGGCACACCGACGCTGTCACGCTGAGCCGCTCGACGAACGTGGTCGGAGCGCTGACCCTCGACCACTACTTCGAATACCTCGGGGGCATGACCATGGCCGTGCGCGATACCACGGGAACCGCGCCGGAGACCTATCTGGCCGATGTCCGTGATCCTGTCAAACCGCGACTGGAAACGGCGCGCGAAGCGCTGGCCCGGGGCCTGCGAGGGAAGTTCTGGAACCCCAAGTGGATTCGGGAACTGCAAGGAGAGGGGTTCTCGGGCGCCGTCGAGATGGCACAAACCGCCACCAATCTGTTCGGTTGGCAGGTGACCAAGCCCGATGCTATCGAGTCCGCAGCCTGGGATCGCGTTCACGCAATTTACCTGAAAGACAGCCTGGACCTCGGACTGCCGGAATGGTTCGATTCCGAAAACCCGTTCGCATACCAGGAGGTGATGGCCGTGCTGGTCGAAGCAGCGCGCAAGGGCTACTGGAACGCAGCTCCGGAAGTCCTCGAGCAACTGGCGCTGGACTACGCCCGCTCGCTGGCCCGTCACGGGGCGTCCGGCAGCATCCGGACCACGGGGAACCATCCCTTCGAAGAATTCCTGGAAGTGCGTGTGGCGGCATCCCGGGAACCGCGGCTGGCTGCAGTGCTTCGCGACGAACTGCGTGACGGCGAGGGCCTTCACGTCGAAGGCCGCAGGCTCGTCGAACAGGATTCGGCACAGGGCGTGGATCCGGTCCGAGTGAGTCCGAAGACAGCCATGGCGGCATTCGGCATCCTGGCCTCGGTGTTCCTGCTGGGCTGGTACCGGAGACGCTGAAGAAGGCTCCGGGCACGGGGCCGGGCGACACCGTCCATTGCGGTGTAAAGCGGTTGCTATACTGCGCTTAGCTGGCAGCCTCACCCAACAGGAAAGATCCGGCACACGCGCGGATCGCCTGCTGGATTGGCTGCAAAAGGCATCGTGCCCAGAACCTTCTACATCGAGACTTTCGGCTGTCAGATGAACGTTCATGACAGCGAGAAAGTGCGCGGCCTGCTCGAATCCCAGGGGTACAGCCGGGTCTCCTCGCCCGACGATGCCTCCATGCTGCTCTACAACACATGCAGCATTCGCGACAAGGCCGAGCAAAAGGTATTCTCCCGGCTCTCCGGAGTCAAGCGGCGCGCCGCGGGCAAGACAATTGGAGTACTCGGCTGCGTGGCCCAGCACAATGGCGAGGACATTTTCGAGTACGCGCCGCACGTCGACTTCGTCTGCGGTTCGGCGAGCTACAACGCCCTGCCAGCGATCCTGGAGCGAGTGGAGTCCGGCGAATCGAGGGTCACCGGTCTGGACCTTGAAACCAACGAGACCTTCGACGTTCCCCGGGTGGAGCGCGATCGGCCGTACAGTGCGTACATCACGATCATCGAGGGCTGTGACAAGTCCTGCGCCTACTGCGTTGTTCCCTTTACTCGCGGGCCGGAAAGGAGCCGTGACAGCGAGGCCGTCATGCGCGAGGCCCGCGGCCTTGCGGCGAATGGATATACCGAGATCACGCTGCTTGGCCAGACGGTCAACAGCTACAGCGACCCGTCCGCGGCACGATGGAGCTTCGCTAGGCTACTGGACGAAATCGGCAACTTGCCACGCATTCGGCGTGTCCGGTTCACAACATCCCATCCCGCCGACTTCACGCCGGACATTGCGGAGGCCATCGACCGCAACGAGGCGCTCTGCGACTGGGTTCACCTGCCAGTGCAGTCCGGCTCGACCAGGGTGCTGCGAGACATGCGACGCACGTATTCGCGCGAGCAGTACCTGCGCTGCATCGAGATGCTGCGGAACGCGGAACGGACGATCGAGCTCAGCACTGACATCATCGTGGGATTTCCGGGCGAGACCGAAGCGGACTTCGAAGAGACTCTGTCCCTGCTGGACGAGGTGCGCTACGCGTCCGTGTTCTCGTTCAAGTACTCGCCTCGCAGAGGTACCCCTGCTGCCGAGTTGGCACAGATTCCAGAAGAGGAAAAGGGGCGGCGACTGCGTGAGTTGCAAGAGCGCCAGCGACGCATTCAGCTGGTCCGCAACGCTGCGCTGATCGGACGCGAGCAAGAGGCCCTGGTCGAGGGGCGCAAGGAAAAGTTCGGGCAGTGGGTCGGGAGGACGACGCAGAACCGAGTGTTGAACTTCACGGATCCCCTGGCCCTAGCGGGCAGCCGCGACCTGCGCGGCAGCTATTGCCAGGTCAAGGTCACAGCCGCCGGTCCCAACTCGCTGGTCGGTGAACTCGCCGCAGCCGAATCCGAGCCCGCTTTCCAAGGGCTCCGAGTTCTGAATTGAAGGAGACAACGATGGCCGAAGTCGAGATGAGAATCTGCGGGCTGATGATGGATCCCATCACCAACATGCCCATCGTGATCCTCAAGGACGTGTCCAACAAGACCGTGCTTCCCATTTGGATCGGCGTGTACGAGGCCAATGCGATCGCCCTCGAGATCGAGAAGGTCGCAACTCCGAGGCCAATGACACACGACCTGCTGCGCAATGTCCTGCATGGGTGCGAAGCCTGGATCCGACGGGTCGTCGTCAGCGAATTGAAAGACGACACGTTCTTTGCGGTGATCTGGGTGGAGCGGAACGGAGAGCTGATGTCCTTCGATTCCAGACCAAGCGACGCCCTCGCACTCGCCCTTCGGCTGGACTGCCCGATCTACGTGAGCGAACAAGTGATCGAGTCCTCCAAGCTGTCGCCCACCCTGAACGACAAGGCCAACAGCGAGGAACTGCGCCAATGGCTTGAGAATCTCGGCGAGGAAGATCTCGGGCAGTACAAGATGTGAGGCGCGAGCCAGGTCGCGCAGTCAGACCACCGGGCCGCGATGCTCGCCAAGATCGGCCGCCCTGCGCTTCCCGTCTTCCATGGCTTCCGTCAGGTCGGCTCCCTCGAGAGGTTCGTAGGACTGGACTGTCTCGACAGCTCGCTTCAATTCGGCAACCGATTTCATTCCCATGATCGCGACCGACAGGCCGGGAATGCCCAAAGCGTATCGGACGGCGCGGCCGTAGTGTGGGTCGTCGGAGAGAATCGCGCCATCGCCCTGCACGCCACCGAGAATCTTCATCGCAACGATACCCAGACCTCGATCGGCAGCCTCCGCGAACAACGTGTCCTCGAAGTTGTAAATGTGCCGGTCGATGCAGTTGACCGCCGCCATCACGGCCTCCACGCGGCCAGATCGCAAGATCGGCAGCGCGCGCTTGGGCCGCAGGTGGCAGGTCATGCCGATGTGTCGCACCAATCCCTGCTCCTTGAGCCGCTCCAGTCCAGCCAGCGCCCCGTCATCTCCCAGCAGAATGTCCAGGCTCGGAAAACGGTCCGTCCGCCCGACATTGTGTAGATGCACCAGGTCGAAGTATTCGGCACGGGTCTTCTGGAGGCTCTCCTGGACCTGCCAGGTCGCATCCTGCCTTGACGTCGCTTCGACCTTGGTCACCAGCACGAATTTCTCGCGCCTGCCCTTCAGCGCTGGGCCCAGACGTCGCTCGGACTGGGCATAGATGGGGGCCGTGTCTAGGTAGTTGATACCGTGATCGGCCGCGGCGGCGATCACGTCGTTCACCGCTTGCTGAGTGACGCCATCGCGCCCGAGCGGAGACGTCCCGATTCCGAGAACACCGACATCCAAGCCCGTGCGACCGAATCGCCGCTTCTCGATCAGGGCGCCTTGCGCACTGGCACCAGCGGCTAGCGCTCCGGCAACGGCTGCGGTCTTGCCGAGTTCCCTGCGGGTAATACGTTCCATGGCTACCTCCCCCGACAGTGTAGCGAGGCAAGGCGGGGAAACCGACTCATCGGGTTCGCCATCGCCCATTTTCAAAGCGCCGGGAGCGCAGGATACCCAACAGCGCTGGGCACTGTGAGTCCCGTTCCGGGACACTGGTCGCACGTCCGCGGGCAATGGCGGAATTCGCGGGCTTGATCTCCAAGGTCAGGAGAACAGCGGCAATTCTTCCGTGTTGTTGAACGGGAATCGCTGGCTCTCCTCGGTCTCCCCGACGCCCAGATACTTCCGCAGTGCCTTGTGGATGTGCTTGGGATGTATCAAGGTCCCGGCCGTGTCATCCCGCTGCAGTGTCGTGGGATTGACTTTGTGCGCGAAGTGCAGCTCGTCCGTCTCCCCGACCACCCGGTTCGTCCAGCTCCGGTTCTTCTCCATCACGATGAAGCTGCCAATCGGCCAGTGATCCTTGCCCTCTTCCGCGTTGTACTTGTTGGTCCGTCCGAAGTCCGACCCCATCACTACCACCAAGCGGTCCGCCAGGCCCTGCAGTTCCGCGTAGTCCCAGAGGTAGTCGACCGAGTCGGTCAGGTTCCCTAGCAGCCATCCCTGGTCCTGGTCGTGAAGGTCATGCGTGTCAAAGCCCCCCAGGCGCAGGTCCGCGCTGACCGCCACTCCCGCCTTGAACGCCAGCATCGTCAGCTGCACTTGCCGCTTGAGCCTGCTGCGGAAAAGGTCGAATTCCTCGATCTCCTGCAAGTCGGCATTGGCGGGGATCATGTCGGCGAACGAGCGCAGTCCCTCCGCCGCGTCCGGTTCCAGAGCCGCGGTATAGAGTTCACGGTTCCGGGCGTCTCGCGGCAAGAGGTTCGGCGCTGCCGCCATCCTCGCCGCGCGCGTGTCGCGATGGCTGGTGATCGACGCCCAGTCGTCCGAGTTGAAGAATGGGCGTTTGGCGGGATCTCCTGTTTGCAGCTCCGGCTTCGCGATGTTTCTGATTTCACTGGGGTTGTTGAGCCGTGTGAACACCGCCACCCCTGCCGTGTTGGAAAATCCGCCGAAGCTCAGGTACGGCATCGCGAGGCCCGCACCGCTGTGCGCGGCCAGCAGTGCTGTCGTCGTGGGGTAGCCTTCCGAAATCCGTCCGCTCCAGTTGTGAACGGTACCGGCTGAATGTGAGTTCGTCTGGGCGTCAACGCCGTTGACTACCAGAATGCGCTGGTAGTACTTGTCGAAGAATGCCTTGTTCTTCGCGAACGGGGCGTAGCGGATGTTGCCTGCCTGCCCTACCTCGTTGCTCTCAGCCCAATGGTTGATGATCGGCTCGCCGGCGACGTTGGTCTTCGGGTCGCAAAAGCTGGTGGGATCCCAGCCGCCATCGGCCTGGATGAACACGAACAGCTTGCCGGTGTAGTCCGCGGCGTGCGCCAAGGGCACGCGGAACCCGCACGCGGCCCCGGCGCCCAGCACGACTTGCATGAATCTACGGCGGTTCACAGCATCCCTCCTAGAAGTACAGGTACCGGTAGTCGGTGAGCAGGTAGGCCAGGGTGACGACCCACGTCCGGACGGTGTGATGCGGATCGCTGGTCGGGTTGGCTTGTTTGAATTCCCGAATGGAATCCTGCTTCAGATAGCTAGCACCGCCCGCCGAATACTGGAACACATCGTTGGCGAGACCATCAAAATAGAGGTGGTCGCCGGTGTCGCTGCACTGGAAATTCGCATTCGGGAAGCCCGCACCCTCCGAGGCGCGCTTGCGATTCCATACTTCGACGAACAGGTCGTACGCCTCGTTGACGTCCGCGGAGTCAGTCGCCACAGTCACGCCAAATAGTCGCTGGTGCAGCTCGGCGAGCGTTCGCCGAATGGCGTGCGCGCCGCTTGAGCTGCCGTCCTCCGATTCCAAGGTGATCTCCAAGCGGGCGGACTCGTTGCCGGCCCGGTCCTGATGGGCCTTGACGAGGACTTCGTACACTCCATCTGATGCAACCGCGACCGGGACTTCCAGCGAGCAGTTGCCCGACATCTTGAAAGACTCCCCGCGCGCACGACCACAGTTCTGGCGCTCGAGAGTTTCGAGTTCGAGCTCAAACACCGTCGTGCCGCCACTATCCCGGACCTCCAGCCGGTCCAGGCTCAGGTTGCGATCGCCAGGATCCTCCGTGCTCCCCTCCGGCACAGTCACACGGTTGTTCGTGAATGCCAGGCGAATGGTCTTGGTACCGGCAGCCAACGAAACCTCGAACGTGACTGTCTGCCGAGCCTCCCAGGTCTCCGCCGTGACGTCGAATGCCTCGCTGGACTCTGAGTGCGGCGTGTCGAACTGCGTGATTCCGTTGAAGAGCAAACGGCTATCCCCCGACCAGTAGAAGAATTCCCGACGCACGATAGGGCAGCTCACCTCGGCCGCATGGCTCTGGGCAACCGATGCCATGAGCGGAGTCATGTCGCCGGTGCGCTCGGTGATCCCATCCGAGTCGATCCCCCCGTAGAGCAGTTCGTAGCCGATGTTTGACTGCGGATCGTGGAGCTTGCTCTTGGTCTCGTTGCGTCCAAAAGGCTTCTGGAACCGCCGACCCCAAAGATAGCCGGTGACGGCGTGCGTCTTCGCGGCCAGCTCTTCGGGCGTGAGTAGCCTCGCAACGCCCGCATCGCGGAGTGCCACTTCGCGAACCGGATCCTCGCCCGTCACGGACTCGGCACGGAACCACGACGAAAGCGCCATCTCCGCAAGCAGGTCCTTCGCGTTATACGGATCGCCATCGCCGAATCCCTCCCGGAACGACGTTGCCAACTCATCGACTTCCAGTGCCTGCGCTGACGAAGCCACAAGCAGCGCATTGAAGTCGGGATCCGCGCTGTCGGTGGGAGGCTCGACGAGTTCCACGCCCATGATCGCGGGCCACCAGAACCTCACGGCAGCCTTGGCGAACCGTTCGTCCGCTACGATCTTCTCGGCCAGCCACTCCAGGCTGTTCTCCGCGCTCGGCGCTGTCTCACCGCCGAATCCGGGGGTGCGCATGTCGCGAAACCACGTGTCGCCGTCCTGGTATGGCGAGACCGTCCCGTCCTGGGGCACCTTGTACAACCTCGGTAACGAGTCGTTCCCGCCATACTGGTCACGGTAAAACCCCATGTCGCCGAAATTCTGGAACGTGCCCGCGACCGGGTCCATCGGGATATGGCAGACCGTGCACGCGGGATTGTTCATCGTGGGGTTGTTGGTGTCGGCCAGCGCGGCCGGATCAGTTGTCCGCGCCGCTGACAGCTCTATGTCGACGCCAAGGAAGTGGTAGTACGTCCAGCGCGACCGAGCTCGATTGCGATTCGTGGCGGTGGTCGGATAACGCTTCAGGAAGACTGTTGTGTTGAGTATCCCAGCGTGGGGATAGTCGGTGGAGAGATTGCCCGGGTCGACGACCCTGCGGCCCAGCACGGGATCATCCTCGACTTTCCGAGAGCCATGTCGCCTGTAGTACCCTTCGATCTCCGAGGGCTGGAATTCCGTGGGATCGTCGGGATCCTCGAATTCGGTATCTGAATCGTAGGCATACGCAGCCATGGGATTGGCCATGATGTAGTCCGCGGTCAAGATCTCCGTGTAGGGCAGATCTTCTTCGACGACGCGAGCGATGAGTTCCAGGGGAGCACGCGCGAAGCCGTATTGCGCAGCTCGCTCGTAAAACCTATAGAGCGTTGAGCTTCTGGGAGCCTCATATCCGTCGTCGAGGGCCTCCTTGGACAGCTCGTAGCGCTTGTTGGCAAAATTGACGAACGCCACTTGGCCGAAGCGGACGACATTCGTACGATCGCGATCGGTCAGCAATCGGTCATTGGCCGCCCGGATCAGGAAATCGTGGAATCCCGGTCCCGTCATCAGGCTCCGGATTGCCGCTCGGAGACTGGAATCCTCTCCGTCGCTCACGGAGGCGAGCTCGGCCTGGGTGGGGAGCCGGCTGGCAAACAGTAGGGCCGCGCGGCGCAACGTCCTCTCGGACGTGGCCATCGTCACACCGTCAAACAGCGTCTCCGCCGTTAGCGCTCCCGAAGTGATCTCTCCACCCAGCGCGCGCAGAAACCGCTCCATGTTCGCGAAATCCGTCGATCCAGCCACGACCTGGATGCCTCCGCCATGACTCTCCGCGCCCTGGATCTTGTTGAGGATCAGGTCGGCTCCGTCCTCGACGTCCGTCAGAAATGTTTCGAAGACCGCTAGGTTCAGCGCCTGGTGGTTATCCACGGTGGACGGCGAGAGTACCAGCCGAGTGTGTCCGGAAATCCCTCCTGCCACATGGCAGTTGATGCACTTGGCCTGTACCACCGGCTCGGAAATGTAGTCGTTGAACAACCCGCTCGGCGACTCTCCCTCCGGCGCGACACCCCTCCATCGCGGCCGGACTGGTGGTGCAGCGAACCGGGCTTTGAACGGGCTGACGATCTTCTTCCCAAACGCGGGCTCTTGCTGGACGGAGCCACCAAATGCCGGACAGACCGCTTGCGATTGAATGCTACCGGCAGAATCTTCCAAGCGCGCATGCGCCCGATCGCGCCTCTCCGCCAAGATGCTCGCGAACAGCTCGTCCCGTTCGAATTCCGCGGCCCGGAGCGAATCCTCTGACAGATCCCGGCCCCAATCGCCTGGGTGGAATTGTGCCTGGCTAGCGGACACACCGAGGGCAACACTGAGGATCCATCCCGATATCCGCGCGCGACGGATTGCCGCTAAACTTCTCATCCCCTGTATTTCCAACGACCTGTCCTAGTGTATGGATCCATTCCGCACTGTCAAGATGCCCGCTTCGTGCCGGAGTGAATTCGAACAAGCTCCAATCGAAGACGGATGCACGTGGTCAGTCGATGGATTTCCTTCCGTGGAGTTTCCGACACATCTGCTTCGCCGCCAGGCAAATGGCGCTGCGAGCCGCCAAATCGTCGAGTACAATTTGACCGGCGCAGAGCCGAGTGAACCTAATTGGCCGACTGGAGATCCATCGGAGAACCCGCAATCTCCACTTATTGAGACCTATAGTACTAGCATCCGGTTTCATTCGCCAAGGAACTTCACTCCGGAATCGAGCACGAGGGATTGCTCGAAGTTGCTCACGTCAAGCCTGACACATCGGTCGGATCGCCAAGTTTGGCTCCACGGTCCATGGCCATGAAGGATTGGAAAGTGCCCGGGAATGGATGCGAACAGCGCTTCCGGCCGGCTGTGACGGACGCGGCGAGGACCTCCGCAACTGCCGGAAGCACGGCGCGCGGACCCGAGCGGGGTGCACCAACCGATGGCGGTGCTGGATCGATTGGGTCACGACCTGAACCGCAAGCACCACCACCAGGGCTGACCGGGCTAAGATAAAGGTGGTTTGAGCCGCTCCGGCGGCCTTGCTTCCATTCGATACATGGACTTGGATCCTAACATTCCGGAGTACCCGCTGCCTGATGCCCCGGTCACTCGGCGAGTGTTTCGGATGGATTTCAAGGCTTGGGTTCGCGACATCTTCCTATCGCTCTCCCTCGCCACGGTCGTAGTCGTCTTTCTTTGCCAGCCGGTCAAGGTCGAAGGCACGAGCATGCTGCCGGAACTAGCCGACAAGCAGAGGATCTTCGTCAACAAGATCCTCTATCGAATTGACGACATTCAGCGAGGGGACGTGATCGTTTTCAAGTTGCCCGAAGATTTGTCGAGATCGTATATCAAGCGCGTAGTCGGTCTCCCCGGCGAGACTGTCGAGATCGACAAGGGAACGGTATTGATTGACGGACAGGCGCTCCTTGAGCCCCGGTTGCTGCCCCAATACCGCGATCGTTCGAGCGAGCCTGCGGTGACGGTTCCGGAAGGCCAGTACTACGTTCTCGGAGACCACCGCAATACATCGAACGACAGCCGCACCTGGGGGACGGTCGACGAATCGTTCATCACCGGAAAAGCTGTCTTTGCTTACTGGCCGCCTGAGAGATTCGGGTTTGTCGAGTAAGGCCCTGGCCAGGTGAGCATGAGTTTCCCCGCCACGCTCGCGCTTGAGGACGGGCGCTGTTTCCACGGCCGGGGCGTCGGCGCTCGCTGCGAGGCGGTCGGCGAGGTGGTGTTCAATACAGGACTCACCGGGTACCAGGAGATCTTCACCGACCCCTCCTACAGCGGTCAAATCGTCGTTCTGACCGCTCCGCACATCGGCAACTACGGCACGAACCAATTCGACAGCGAGTCCGAGCGACCGTATATCGAGGGCCTGGTCACCCGCGAGTTCTCGCTGGCTCCCAGCAACTGGCGCTCTTCGCAGGCGGCGGACGAGTTCCTCTCGTCGTGCCAGATCCCGATTCTCACCGACATCGACACCCGCGCACTCGTGCGGCACATCCGCACGCAAGGCGCTCTCAGGGGAGTCGTTTCCGCTCTTGGCACAGATCCGAGCGAACTTGTCGTACGGGCGCGTTCGGCACCGCCAATGGCCGGTCTGGACCTGGCCAGCGGCGTCTCGACGCCCGAGCGCTACTCGTGGACCGAGGGGCCGCCGAAGTGCCTTCCCTCCGGGCTTCCCGTGATGCCACATGCGGATCGCTTCCACGTGGTCGCATACGACTTCGGCATCAAGCGCAACATCCTGCGCCAGCTCGCCGGGATCGGTGCCCACGTGACTGTCCTGCCATGCGCGACCTCCGCCGAAACAGTGCTCGGACTCAAGCCGGACGGAGTCTTCGTTTCGAACGGGCCCGGCGACCCGGAACCACTGGGCGGTCCCGCAGCGGAAATCCGGAAGCTGGTCGGCCGGGTGCCGATCTTCGGCATCTGCCTGGGCCTGCAGGTGCTCGGCCAAGCTCTGGGCGGCAGGACATACAAGCTCAAGTTCGGCCATCACGGATGCAACCACCCCGTGCTGGACAGCCGCACGAACAAGGTTGAGATCACGTCCCAAAACCACGGGTTCGCACTCGATCCAGACTCGCTCGACAGCTCGTCGATCGAACTGACCCACAAGAACCTCAATGACGGAACCGTCGAGGGATTCCGCAGCCGGCGTGACCCCCTCTTTTGTGTGCAGTACCACCCCGAGGCAGCTCCCGGCCCGCACGACTCGAACTACTTGTTCGACGAATTCCGCCGGCTGATGCTCGATTTCGCGTGATGGCGACGTTCAACGAATCCCCTGCCTGACCACCGATCATGCCGAAACGTACCGACATCGAAAAGATCATGATCGTGGGATCGGGCCCGATCGTCATCGGCCAAGCCTGCGAATTCGACTACTCGGGCACGCAAGCTTGCAAGGCGCTACGGGACGAAGGCTACGAGACAGTCCTCGTCAATTCCAACCCGGCCACGATCATGACCGATCCGGAGCTGGCCGAGCGCACGTACATCGAGCCACTTACCACCGAGTACCTCCGGTCGATCATCGAGCGGGAGCGCCCGCAGGCCCTGCTCTCCACGGTGGGCGGGCAGACCGGCCTCAACGCTTCCGTCGCGCTGGCCGAGAAGGGCATCCTGGACGAGTTCGGAGTCGAGTTGATCGGCGCGAACCTCGAAGCCATCAGGCGGGCCGAAGACCGCCAGGCATTCAAGGTGGCGATGACCGAGATTGGGCTGGAGGTGGCCCGATCGCGGTTGGTGTCAAACGTTGACGACGGCTTGGAGTTCGCTTCTGAAGTGGGCTATCCCGTGGTGCTTCGCCCGAGCTTCACCTTGGGCGGAACAGGTGGCGGCATGGCGTACAACTCCGAAGAGATGCAGACCCTCCTCCGGAAGGGCCTCGATCTCTCGCCCGTACGGGAGGTCCTGGTCGAGGAAAGCGTTCTCGGCTGGAAGGAGTACGAGATGGAGGTGATGCGCGACCTGGCCGACAACGCCATCATCATCTGTTCGATCGAGAACTTCGACATGATGGGAGTCCATACCGGCGACTCAATCACCGTCGCTCCCGCCCAGACGCTCACCGATCGGGAATACCAATTGATGCGCGACGCATCGCTCGCCTGCCTCCGCAAGATCGGAGTCGACACCGGGGGATCCAACGTGCAGTTCTCGGTCAATCCCGAGACGGGCCGGATGCTAGTGATCGAAATGAATCCGCGCGTTTCGCGGAGTTCCGCACTGGCTTCGAAGGCCACCGGGTTCCCGATCGCCAAGATCGCGGCGAAACTCGCCGTCGGGCTCAGGCTGGACGAGATCCCGAACGACATTACCCGCAAGACACCCGCCAGTTTCGAGCCCAGCATCGACTACGTGGTGGTCAAGATCCCGAAGTGGCAGTTCGAAAAGTTCCCCGGCAGTGAACCGGTTCTGGGCGTGCAAATGAAGTCGATCGGAGAGGTCATGGCCATCGGATCGACATTCAAGCACGCGCTTTGGAAGGCGATCCGATCGCTTGAGACGGGCCGCAAGTCGGGCACGGACGTCTACAGTGCCGACCTGATCCCAAAGAGGCTGATCACACCCAATCCGGATCGGCTCAACTACATCCGATTCGCCATGGCCGAAGGTCTTTCGGTTAGCGAGGTCCAGGAGCTGACGGACATCGATCCATGGTTCCTGTCCCAGATCAAGACGGTCGTTGACTTCCAGCAGCAACTCGCGCGGACGAGCCTGGACGAGGTGTCCCCCGCGCTACTAAGGCAGGCCAAGCGGTACGGCCTGTCCGACAACCGGCTCGGGCGCCTGTGGAACGAGACAGAGACGGCGGTGCGAAACCGACGCAAGGAATGGAACATCCGTGCTGTGTTCAAGCGCGTCGATACGTGCGCGGCGGAATTCGAGAGCTTCACGCCGTACCTCTACTCGGTATACGAAGAGGAGTGCGAAGCCGCCCCTGGCGATGGCCGCAAGGTCATGATCCTCGGCTCCGGGCCAAACCGGATCGGCCAGGGGATCGAGTTTGACTATTGCTGTTGCCACGCTTCGTTCGCACTGCAGGAGTTGGGTTGCGAGTCGATCATGGTCAACTGCAATCCGGAAACGGTCTCGACTGACTACGACACCAGCGACCGGCTGTACTTCGAGCCGCTTACCCTCGAGAACGTCCTGAACATCTGCGACACGGAAGAGCCGGATGGAGTCATTGTCCAGTTCGGCGGGCAGACGCCGCTGACGCTTGCGCTGCCGCTCAAGGCCCACGGCGTCCCGATCATCGGCACCGATCCGGAATCGATTGATCTCGCCGAGGACCGCGACCGCTTCGGCAGGCTGCTCAACGAGCTCGATATCCCCCAGCCCGCTGGCGGCACCGCCACGAGCGCTGACGGAGCGTTGGAAACCGCCAAGCAGATCGGATACCCGGTCCTGGTTCGCCCCAGCTACGTGCTCGGCGGGCGGGCGATGGTGATCGCGTACGATGCCGCTACCGTCGAGAGCTACATGCGGGACGCCGTCGTCTATTCCCAGGACCGGCCAATCCTGGTCGATCGCTTCCTGGAGAACGCCATTGAGGTCGATGTCGACGCGCTTTGTGACGGACAGGACGTCGTGATCGGCGGCATCATGGAGCATATCGAGGAAGCCGGGGTCCATTCCGGTGACAGCTCGTGCGTACTGCCAGCCCAAACGATCCCGGCGAACACTCTCGAGACCATCGCCGACTACACTGCTCGCCTGGCGAGGGCCTTGAATGTCATTGGATTGATGAACGTGCAGTTCGCGATCCATCGAGGCAGGGTCTACGTCATCGAGGTCAACCCCCGGGCATCCCGGACAGTGCCGTACGTCAGCAAGGCGACGGGGGTCCCGCTGGCCAAGATCGCCGTCAATTTGATGATGGGGCGCAAGCTGGCCGAGTTTGGATTGCCCGAGGGCGTGCTTCCGGCACACGAAGTCTGCGTCAAGTCCCCCGTCTTCCCGTTCAACAAGTTCACCGGAGTGGACCCGCTCCTGGGTCCGGAAATGCGTTCGACAGGGGAGGTCATGGGAATCGGCTCGTCATTCGGGGAAGCCTTCGCCAAGGCCCAGCTGAGTGCCGGGCAGACTCTGCCCGACTCCGGTTCGGTATTCCTCAGCGTCAATTCGCGCCAAGTCAGGGAATGCCTCGAAATGGCCCGGCAATTCGCTGAATTCGGGTTCCAGATCTACGCGACCAGGGGTACCGCCACCACGCTGCGCGGCGTCGGCCTGAAGTGCCGGACCGTGATGAAGGTCAACGAGGGTCGTCCGAACGCACTCGACTTGATTGCCGATCGCAAGGTCGACCTCATCGTGAACACCCCCGCGGGGCCGTATGCATTCGAGGACGAGAAGAAGATCCGCGGCGCGGCGATCCAGCAGGGCATCCCCAGCATGACCACGCTGAGCGCGGCCAAGGCCGCAGTGAACGGTATTGCGGCCCGCAGGAAGCGTGCCGCCCAAGTCTCCTCGCTGCAGGAACTGTACTCCAAGGCGTCGTCGGTCACAGCGTAGCCCAGCAATCCTGCGCCCGCGACTGTACGGACGGACCCGGGCGCGGGCGGCCCGGATTGAACCTACGCACGCCCGTACAATAGTCGTCTATGCCCCGGACCCGGCGAGCACTTCTCAGCGTTACCAACAAGACGGGATTGGTCGAATTCGCGGGACAACTATCGGCTTGCGGAACCGACCTGATTTCAACCGGTGGCACGGCCCGTGTCTTGCGCGAGGCAGGCCTCGATGTCCGAGAGATCTCGGAAGTCACCGGTTTCCCCGAGATGTTGGACGGGAGGGTCAAGACCCTGCATCCACGCATTGCCGGGGGCATCCTTGCCGTGCGCTCCAATCCGGAGCACGCCAAGGCATTGGAGGACCACGGCATCGCCACAATCGACATGGTCGTGGTCAACCTCTACGCGTTCGAAGCCACGGCAGAGAGGGAAGGGGCCACGTTCGATGAATTGATCGAGAACATCGACATCGGCGGCCCGTCGCTGATCCGGGCAGCCGCCAAGAACTTCCGGGATGTCGCAGTGGTGACGGATCCGTCCGACTACCCCGGGGTCGGCGAGGAACTGGCAGCGCAAGGCTCGCTGTCGCCGACAACGCACTGGAAGCTGGCTCGCAAGGCCTTCGACGCGACCGCCGCATACGACCGGGCGATCGCCGGCACCCTGGCCCGGCTGGAGATCGGCCAAGCGCCCGGGAGCGCGGACCGCGAGGAACTGCCTGCGCAACTCGACCTCCGCGTGCCGCGCAAGCAAGTGCTGCGGTACGGAGAGAACCCGCACCAGCAGGCCGCGTTCTACTCAACCGGGACGACCGGCATCGGCGGCGCGCGACAGTTGCATGGCAAGCAGCTCTCCTACAACAACCTGGTCGACCTGGATGCTTCCTGGCAGTTGGCGCTGGAATTTGACCGCCCGGCAGTCGCGATCATCAAGCATACGAATCCGTGCGGCTGCGCTGAAGGCGAATCGCTCGCAGAGGCCTATCGCAAGGCACTGGAATGCGATCCAGTCTCGGCGTTCGGCTCGGTCATCGCAACCAGCCGGCCAGTAGACCTGGAAACTGCGGAAGCGATGTCCGAACTGTTCGTCGAGGCCATCGCGGCGCCTGGATTCGAGCCGGACGCCATCACGGTGTTGACAAGGAAGCGGAACATTCGATTGCTGGAAATCCAGTCCTCGGCACCCGGCAGCGTCCTGAAGAGCGTTTCCGGCGGGTACCTGGTGCAAGACGAAGATCGCTCGGAATCGAGCCCCGAGCGGTTCGAAGTGGTCAGCAGCCGTCCGCCGTCGGAGGTCGAGGCGGACGACTTGCGGTTCGCGTGGAGGGTCGTCAAGCACGTCAAGTCGAACGCCATCCTGTACGCCCGCAGGGGCCAAACCGTCGGCGTCGGAGCCGGCCAGATGAGCAGGGTCGACGCAGCGCGCCTAGGGGCCACCAAAGCGAGACTGCCGCTCAACGGCAGCGTCACCGCCTCCGACGCGTTCTTTCCGTTCGCCGACGGCGTCGAGGAGATTGCGAAGTTCGGCGCAACCGCGGTGATTCAGCCGGGCGGGTCCAAGCGCGACAGCGAAGTGATCGAGGCGGCGGACCGCCTCGGCATAGCGATGGTCTGCACAGGCGTTCGGCACTTCCGCCACTAAGGAGACCGACTCGCGAACCCGGGCCGCATCGGCGGCGACCGAGGCAGGTAGCGTTGGTGGGGTCAGCCCGATGGGGATGCCCCGCGCCCCAGTCGGCGCGGGGCGCGTTCGGTTCACACCAGCGGGCCGACCGCGGGACCGAACATTTCGGCAAACTCCCCGAACAGCTTTCGGTCCACCGACCGGAGGATGCGTCTCTGGACTCGGTTCGCTTGACGCGACTGGCCGTCCGCCCATCCGGCGATCATGGCGATGGCCAGCAGCAGCGGCGTGATCTGCAGTCTGCGGGCCTCCTGCTCAACCGCTTGTTCCGCGGCGAGTTGTCGGATCGCTTCGGCAGTACCAGACTCCAGTCCATCGAGCAGCCCCGCTGACAGAGTGCTGCCGTGGGCGTTCCAGTCGATTTTCCTGGCAATGTCGGCCAGGAAGACCGTGCCCGCCGGAACCGGTTCCATCCAATTCTCCAGATCAAGCTCGTCCGTTGGTACGTCAAGGCAAGGACGGCTTGCCATGAAGGCGGGAGCAGAGGGCGGGACGGCGTAAGCGGCGGCCGGGAAAGCATCGAGGCTCAAGGCGAGACTCGGCGTCGGAAGATGCACTTTTCTGGTCATCGGCAAGCCCTGAGTGCGCTCGCCATCGTGATCGACAAGCACGAGACTGGTCAAGTGAGTGACAAGTCCCTCGTTGATCGCGAACCGCCTTGCCGCTGCCTCATCCATCGAACCGATCGCGAGGCCTGCGGCATGCGCCGCGACGCCTTGCACCCACAAGTCGCGTTCCCCTGGAGCAGCTGCGCCGCCCCATGTCGCCTGGATCAAGGCATTGCCACGGGTCAGCCGCATCTCCTCGGGCCTGCCGTCACCCTTGAGACACGTAAGTTCCGGCTTCGATACCCCGACTCGCAGCCCCTGCAGGCAACCGTCAAGCGCAGCGCCGACATCGTCGCCGAAGCTGCAATGAACCTGGCCGCCTGTCAGGGCGGCAAGATGGCCGACCATTGCTTCAAGCGAGTCCTCGCCGACCAAGGCGACGGAGATGCGGCGTCCTGAGTTCGCCAAGCGCTGGACATCGAGGGAGTAGCTCAGGCCGTCCGTAATGAGCACGATGTCCCGGGTCACGGTGCCGCCAAGGACCTTGTCGAGGGCGCCGCCGATTTCCGTACCACCGGAAGGCTCCGCCAAACGGCCAACCAGCTCTGCCAGCCGGCCGGGCGGCACGGGCTGCCCCCTCCCGACCCGGTTGCAGCGATGGTCAAACTCCCACAAAGCGACCCGATCTCCAGGCCGCAAGCGGCCAGCCACATCGAGCAAGGCTTGCTTGACCGCACCATGCTTGGTGAGAGCGAGTTCTCCCACGGAAGCACACACCGAATCCATGGAGCCGGAATGGTCCACCAGCACCGTCAGATCAAGCGGATCTTCGCCAGCGCCGGTCGGTTCTATACGTAGAGACACATCCCGCCCTTCCCAGGACTTGCCAGTGAGAGCGGAGCGCTGGAAATCGTCCAGATGGATGTCGATCGGCGCGTTCGACGGCACATCCGCTGTCAGGGATCCGTCCGCGGACCGAACCATCTCCGTTTGCGCGAGGCTGACGGTCCCGGAGGCGTAGCGGATGCGAAGAGGCACTTGCAGCGACACCGCTCCGTGGGACAGTTCGGCGTGATCCGGGAGAGCGGACATGCCGTACACATCGCCGACAGTCATTGGAACCCGGACATGTCCAGTCGCCCCCTTGAACCGCAACGCTTCCGCCCAGCGCGTGGTGACCGAGACAGACCTGCCAGAAGCAAGGTTTGCGACCGACAGGGAATGCACACCCCTGAGAACTTCCTCGTGAAGCACGGCAGCCTTGCCCGCATCGATGGCGTCTTCGTAGGTCTCGTTCGCTTCCTCCCGGGCCTGCGCAATTCCCCTGAGCTCCCGGCCGCCAATTTCCGCGACCAGGCCAAAGAAGGTCGCGTGTACCGGCACGGGGAAGGTCAGCAATGCTTCAATCGGGTGCTTCTCCGAGTTGCGATATGTGCGCTTCGTTTCGACCACCGCGAGGCCGCCATCCAGGATCACATCGATCTCCATCGAGACAAGAGATGCCGGGTGCGCTCCAGGAACCGCCCGCCTTTGGGTAACAAAGGCGGCGATCGGGTCGGTCAATTTCTGCTCCGTCGGTCTAGTCATCATTTTTTCTTACTCCTTCGGTGGCGAGGATCTGCTGCAAGAGATCCCCGATCCGTCCAATCAGCGGCTCGATGGGCTTTCCCGAGCCGATGAGTTCGGGGTCCACAACGAGGGTCATTCCGGGCGCCACGCTGAACGGCGCACCTTCGCGGGCCTCCAGGAGCACGCGAATCGCCGCGGGCGGAAACCCTAGCTCCTTCAGCCGCGAGTATCTGCGAATTGCGGCAACATGCTCCTCGCCATAGGCGGCGTAAGTCCGTCCTCCCGTCGGAGGAGGGACAAAGCCCTCGGCGATCAGGTAGCGGACCTGTCGTGGCGCAATGCCCAGCTCTTTCGATAGCTCTCGCAACTTCATGCCCTTCGCCTTCTTTTGACAATTATATCGTCAAAAGAAATCTTGTCCACCCGCACAAGGATCAAGGGCCGGCAAGCCGTTTGAATCGAGTGCAGTGGAGCGGCTCCGCTACGGGATTCGAATTCCCTGGATCCCGAGTCTTGCGTGGGTGTGGAGACCCGGAAGTCGTGCCTTAGACTGAGGCTGTGACTCCTCGGGAATCATCTGACAGCGCCCTATTGCGGTTGCGCCGCCCCGGCCTGCACCGTCATGTCTCCTGATCTCGAATCACTCGTCGATCGGGACTTGGATCGGTTCGCGCCACTTCGCCCTTTCTACGGAACAGCCGGGCTGCTCGCGCTCGAACCTGTCCTCGTCGAAGCACGGGGATTGCCCCAGCCGGCACGGCTTCTCTTGTGTCACGACACCGACATGACTCCAATGCTCGAGGCTTTCTTTGGCGACCGGATCCACCTCGATGTGCTTCGTCAGGAGCAGCAAGGGGAGGTCGTGACAAGGCAAGTGACGCTCCGCCTGACCTCTTCTGACCGGGCGGTCGAGTTCGGCGCAATCCGGATCAACCTCAGCGGACTGGCCGAGCCGCAGGAGCAGTTCGTCAGGGAAGGCAGACAGCCGCTGGGCGCGATCCTGAACGCTTTCGACATTCCGCATGAGAGCCGTGCGAGCCAGTTCTTCCGAATCAAGGCGGACGCTTTGATGGTCAAGTGTTTCGCCCTCGAGGGCCCCCAGACCCTCTATGGTCGCTGCAACACCTTGAGCTACCAAGGCGGAGCGACCCTCGCCGATGTGGTCGAGGTGTTGCCGCCCCTGTCTCTATCGGAGCGTTCCGGTGCGACAGGTTCCGTTCCCGGCACGTTGCCCGCCCAGGGATAGGAGGTCGGCGGGCTGTCTCCCGAACCGGCTGGTGTACCGTAGTAGCGAATCGAACGGCGCCCCGCAGCCAGACTTCGCGTCCGACGAGAATCCAGCCCATGCGCCCGGTCAACGCCATCGTTGCGACCATCGCCTGCGGAGCCCTCACCTGCGCTCCCGTCGCTAGCGACACCCACCGCACGTCCGGGAGGAAGCCCAATATCATCCTGATCATGGCGGACGACCTGGGGGCGGAAATGCTGGGCTGCTATGGAAACACGGTCAACTCGACTCCGCGCCTGGACCAGATGTCGCGGGAAGGTGCACGCTCCGAGAACGCATTCGCCACTCCAGTTTGCAGCCCCACTCGGGCGATGATCCTGACTGGCTTGCATCCGAACAGGACCGGTGTTCTGGAACGTCTTGACAGCCCTCTGGACACCGACAGGAAGAACCGGCTTCCCACGCACATACCGACCTTCGCCCACGTGTTTCGGGCGGCGGGATACGTCACCGCCATCGCGGGGAAATGGCATCTAGGAGACTTCCAGGCCCACCCTGATCAGCCGGCATCGCACGGCTTTGACGAGCACTGCCTATGGGTGCAGTACTGGGACGGCGAGCGACGCAGTCGATATTTCGCCCCGCATAACTGGGAGAACGGAACGTATCGGACTCATGGTGCGGAGACGTTCGGGCCAGACTATTTCAGCGACTTCCTCATCAACTTCATCGAACGAAATCAAGACCGTCCATTTCTGGCCTACTATCCAATGAACCTGATTCACGGTCCCCTGGTTGCGCCACCGGGACTGAAGGCTCTCGCCGAAAGCAAATACCCCGATGACCTCGGAACGAACGAACGCAAAGCGGGACACATGGTCACCTACATGGACGCAATCGTCGGCAAGTTCCTGGACAAAATCGAGGAACTCGGTCTCGACGAAGACACTTTGATCGTGTTTACAGGCGACAACGGCACTGCCGGCAACCTGGAGAGTCGGCTGGGACCGTTCAGGCTCAAGGGCGGCAAACGGACCATGAACGAGGCCGGGACCCGGGTACCGTTCATCGCGCGCTGGCCGGGGATAATACCGCAAGGAACCCGCGATGCTTTCTTCTCATTGCTGGACGTGATGCCCACGCTGAGTGCGATGGCGCGTATCCCAATGGAGCATCCCGTCGACGGAATGGACCTATCCCATTCTCTCTTGGGCAGGCCCGGCAGGGATCGCGAGTATTTCCCGATGGCGTTCGAAGGGGACGTGTATTTCGTTCGCGACAAACGCTTTCGGCTTCATGAGGACGGGCGCCTGTACGACATCCCGGTGTCCGGCAACGAAACGCGCTACAGCATGGATTCCCTGGCCGGCAAGTCCGGCCACGCAGACGCGCGGGAACGACTCCGAGGGATTCTGGAATCGTACATGGGGATTCGCAAGACGGACGAGTCCTACAGCATCGTTCCATTCGGAACGGACGGGGACCGGTTCAAGAACGCCCGCGATGCTGCCGACCCATCTGATACCGATGCGCCGCGGTAGTCGCCCGATCCTGGCATCGCCCGAGGACTGGCGGACGCCTAGGATCCCCTCCCGGAGACGTTGCAGGGCTCCATGGCTTGGCCCGCGACTGACCCCTGTTGTCCTTGGGGCGACGCTCGCCTGCGCAGCGTGCGGTTGGACCGGTGATGCGGACCCCGCGCTACCCAACATCGTCCTGATCCTCGCCGACGACATGGGTTACGGGGACGTGGGTGTCTACAACTCCGAATCGCGCATCCCGACGCCCAACATGGATCGGCTTGCCACCGAGGGGGTCCGCTTCACCGACATGCACTCGGCGGACTCGGTCTGCACGCCTTCCCGGTACGGATTGCTGACTGGACGCTACTGCTGGCGCACCCGGCTGCAACGCACTGTGCTGTTCAACTACGAGCCGCCTCTGATCGAATCCGATCGCCTGACGCTTGCATCGCTACTGAAGCGTGAGGGTTACCGCACGGGCATGTTCGGCAAGTGGCATCTGGGGCTCGACTTCGCGGTCAAGGATGGCAAGCACGTCGACTTCGACCGGCCCCTGCCTTGGTACGCCGGGCCGGACCCAGATCCGGAAGTGGGCGCGAGCATTGATTTTTCGATCCCGGTCTCGGGCGGGCCGACGGACCTAGGGTTTGACGAGGCATTCTACACGGCCGGCTGCTCGACAGACCAAGAACCGTTCTGCTTCATCCGGAACGGCGTGTTTCTCGGGATGAAGAATGCCAAGTACCGGCATCCGGCAGGGAGCTGGCGATCGGGAATGACGGCCCAAAACTGGGTGAACGAGACCGTGGACCTGCGATTCACGCATGAGGCGATCGACTTCATTGCTCGGACACACGAGCGCGGTTCCGAGACGCCGTTCTTCGTTTACCTGGCGTTGTCGGCACCGCACTCGCCGCATCTGGTTCCAGAGTTCGCGGCAGGCAGGAGCGAGGCGGGAGTGCGTGGCGACATGGTCTGGCTGGTCGACTGGGCTGTCGGCCAGATCATGGAGACTCTCGAACAACTCGGAGTCACGGAAAGCACCCTGCTGGTCGTGACCAGCGACAACGGACCGTTGCGGGGCTCCCTCGAGCCGGGAGCGCGCGAGAGCACGGCGACCGTCTCCAATGGACATCGGTCCGCAGGCTCGCTGCGCGGATTCAAGGGACGGGTCTACGAGGGCGGCCACCGTGTCCCGTTCATCGCCCGCTGGCCCCAGGGGATCCCGTCCGGCGCCGTCAGGGACGAGCCGCGATCATTGGTGGACCTGATCGCGACGTTTGCCGCAGTCGTGGGAGAGAGTTTGCCCGAAGACTCTGGAGAGGATAGCTTCAACATGCTGGCAGCGCTCGAAGGAACCGAGGGCGCCGCGTCGCCCCGGCCGGCAATCGTGCATCATTCCGGGGGCGGCGCATTCGCGCTGCGGGACGGGCGGTGGAAGATCGTGTTCGGCCGTGGCGAGCAAGTCGTCCGGCCACTGGACGGTGCCGGATACCTGTTTGACCTAGAAGCCGATCCACGCGAAACGACCGACCTGTGGGACGCGCAGCCGCTGGCCGTGGAGCGGCTCACGGCGATGATGGAAGAGTATCGAAGGCGAGGCCGCAGCGTGCCGAGACACTGATGGCACCAGCTGCCACCCGGAGCCGAAAGCTCAATGACTCGCTCCGGTCCGGGGAGGCTCTAAGCTATTGCAAGGTGTCGCGGGACTGTAGCGGCATTCCCACATGGACAACGTTGTTGCCGCGCACCGGTTGGAAGCCGTGAACTGTCCGAGGTGACGATGCGGACCTTGGGAACTGCGTCCGGCGGTGCGGTATTCGCTTGCTTGCTTGCATCCTCGTGCGGTTCCGGTCCTCCCGGACCGCTCCCGCCAAGCGAAGCATTGGAATCGTTTCGCATCGCCGAAGGGTTCCGTATCGAACTGTTCGCGTCCGAGCCCCATGTCGTCGATCCCGTGGAAATGGCGTTTGACGAATCCGGAGGCGTCTACGTCGCGGAACTGCTCGACAACCCGCATGACCCCCCGCAAGGCCAGCAGCCCCTCAGCCGGATCAAGTACCTGGAAGACACCGACGCCGACGGCATGGTCGACAGGCACACCGTGTTTGCCGAGGGGCTGCTCGCGGTCGAAGGAATCGCTCCATGGAAAGGCGGCCTGATCGCCACAGCAGCCCCGGACATCCTTTTCCTCAAGGACACTGATGGGGACCACCGGGCCGATATCCGCGAGACCCTGTTCACTGGATTCGCCGTCCCCAACGTGGAAACTCGAATCAGTAATCCTCGGCTCGGACTGGACAACTGGTTCTACGTGGTGAACTTCGGCAATCCGGGACAGGTACGCTCCCTGCGACGGCCGGACGCACCCGCTGCGGTGATACGAAATCGAGAATTCCGGTTCCATCCGTTACGAGGGCTCGGAGAGCCCGCTCCCGGGAACGCGCAATTCGGACACCACTACAACGAACGGGGCCACTGGTTCGTGGCGCAAAACACCGTCCACCTGCGACACACGGTCTTCCCTCCGGGCTACCTGCCGAGAAACCCGTATCTGGTGCTTGAGCGCCCCGAACAGGACATATCCGATCATGGACGGCCCGCTGCTGCGGTGTTCCCAATCAGCCGTCCCCAGCAATGGCGTGTCGACCGAACGGACGCCCGCCAGCAGCGATACGCCGAAACCCGGCCCGGCCGTACGGAACGGCTTGAGGGCTATTTCACAGCTGCCAGCGGCACAACCGTCTACCTGGGCGATGCCTGGCCAGCGGAATTGCACGGCAGCGTCTTCGTCGGCGAGGGGAACGGCAACCTCGTGCACTGCGACATCCTGACCCCGTCGGGACCGACCTACTCCGCGCGTCGGTGGCCGGAGGGCGCGGATTTCCTTGCATCAACGGACAACTGGTTCCGTCCGGTGAATTTCTCGAACGCCCCCGACGGGAACCTCTACGTGATCGACTACTACCGCCAGTACCTCGAACACCCGGACTTCATACCGGACGCGATCAAGAAGCGCCTGAAGATGAATTTCCGAGCTGGCGACACACTTGGGCGGATCTACCGGATCGTTTCCGACAAGCCAGCGGCCGTGCCGCGGATGGCGGACCTGGGAGCAGCAAGAAACGACGAACTGTTGGAGTTGCTTGGGCACCCGAACGGCTGGCACCGCCGAACCGCCCATCGCCTGTTGGTGGAACGCCAGGACGACTCGGTCGCCGCCGATCTCCGGGACTTGGCCAGATCGGCACGGGAGACCACGGCTCGACTGCATGCCCTGTGGACGCTCGAGGGGCTTGATGCGTTGGACACGGACCTTGTCGCCGAAGCGCTCGAAGATTCGGATGAGGCCGTGCGCGAGAACGCCTTGCGATTGGCCGAGCGGTTTCCGGGAGAGTTTTCCCCGCAAGTGCTCGACGCGATTGCCGACGAATCCGCGAGGGTCGCCTTCCAAGCGGCGCTGACGGCTGGTGACTTCCCTGCCTCGAAGGCGCTGTTCCGCGCCTACGCCAGGGGCCTTGCCCGCTTTCCCGAGTCTCCGTGGTTTCACGCCGCAGTCCTCAGCGCGCCCCCTGCAATGACGGCGCCAGTGCTCGGGGAACTCGTGGGAAGCGAGACCCAGTTCTTCCTCACCGTTTCACGATTTCGCACGGACTACTTGCGCAGGGCCGCAAGGGTCATCGGAGCGGGCAGGAAGGCAAGTGAAATCGAGGACGTCCTGCAAGGACTGGTCACCTCTGAACGCCTCAACGCCGAGCCCTGGAAGGTCGCAGCCCTTGAGGGGCTGGCCGACGGACTGGCTCTCCGCGAGGGCCACCGATTGCCGACCGGTGTCGCGAGCGAGCCGATGGGCACACTGCTCGCGGATGGATCGGAAGCTGTCCGGGCCGCAGCGGCCGACGCCGCCCGGTTCTTCGACCTGTCCGATCACATCAAGCGGGCCACCGAACAGACCCTCGACCCGAGTGTCCCGATGTCCCGGCGAGTGATCGCGGCCCGGACCCTCCAGGGCGGCAGTTTCGACACGGTGGCGGATGTTCTCGCGAAGCTGCTCCAGGCGGGCAGCGACTCCGCACTGCAATTGGCAGCCGCCGAGTCCATGGCGTCATTTGACCGGCCCGAAGTGGCAGGAATCCTGATCGATGCATGGCCAGGCTACGAGCCCGGCCCGCGATCCGTCGTAGCGGAGATCCTGATCCGGAGGGACTCGCACGCCATGGCATTGCTCGGAGCAATCGCGGACGGGCGCATCGCTGCCAACGAAGTGGCGCCGATCACCCGAATCCGACTCTCGCAGCATCCCAACGAGCGCGTGCGTCAATCCGCCGCAGCCCAACTGCCAATCCAGCTAGACAATCGCGGACAGGTCGTCGCGCAGCGAATGCCGGCGCTCGAGATCAGGGGAGACGTGTCCCGAGGCAAGCAGCTGTTCGAAAGCGAATGCGCGAATTGCCATCTCCCCAAGGCGTCGCGCGGCCGCATCGGGCCCGATCTGTCGGGCGTGACGAATCGGAGCAACGAGGACTTGCTGACAAGCATTCTGGACCCCAGCTACGCGATCGAGGACCGGTATCGAAACCACCTGCTGGAAACCACGGACGGACGCTTCTACGACGGCATCCTGATCGCTGAGACCGCTGCCAGCGTTACGCTGCGAGGCGAGGACAGAGACATCTCCGTGCTGAAAGACGACATCGCGGACCTCCGCAGGTCTGCCGTGTCGCTGATGCCGGAAGGCTGGGAAGAGGCGCTCAATGACAGGGACTTGGCCGACCTGATTGCCTACTTGCGATCCGGGCTCTAAAAGCCCAGGGCGTCGAGTCCTGACCGCCGAGACCCACGCGGACCACCCGTAGCTGCGTTGCCGAATTGGCCGATGCTGCTGATTGAAAGCAAACAATCCCATAATTGAATTGTGGCCGCCGCCACTCTTTATTCGGAGGAGACCCAGCATGACCAAGCAAGCCTCGGGTGCGATACAAGCCGACATCGACCAGTTCATGCAAGGCTTGCGACGCCGCAATCCGGGTGAGGGTGAATTCCACCAAGCCGTCGAGGAAGTGGTGCAGTGGATCATTCCGTTCTGCCACGAGAACCCGCAATACGGGAAGGATCATATTCTCGAACGGATGACCGAACCTGACCGGGTTGTCATCTTCCGCGTTACCTGGGAGGACCGGCACGGCAATTTTCGTGCGAATCGCGCGTGGAGGGTCCAGTTCAACAATTCGATCGGACCGTACAAGGGGGGAATGCGATTCCACCCGACGGTGACGCTCAGCGTCCTGAAGTTCCTCGGGTTCGAACAGGTCTTCAAGAACAGCCTCACATCATTGCCGATGGGTGGTGGCAAGGGAGGGTCGAACTTCAACCCCAAGGGCAGGACTGATCGCGAGGTCATGCGGTTCTGCCACTCGCTCATGGTCGAGCTGTCGCGCCACATCGGCGAGGACACCGACGTGCCGGCCGGTGACATCGGCGTCGGGGAACGCGAGATCAGCTATATGTTCGGGATGTACAAGCGATTGGCGAACCGCTTCACGGGAATCCTGACCGGCAAGGGGCTTGCATTTGGCGGCAGCCTGGTGCGCACCGAGTCCACCGGCTACGGCAGCGTCTACTTCATGCGCGAGATGCTTGCGGTTCGAGGTGATGGCATCAAGGGCAAGACGGCAGTGGTGTCGGGATCGGGAAACGTCGCGACCTATACGATCGAGAAGCTGCTTCAGTTGGGGGCCAAGGTAGTCACGGCGTCCGATTCAGGTGGATTCGTCTACGATCCCGAAGGCATCGACCTGGAGAAGCTGGAGTGGCTGAAGGAACTCAAGACCGTCAAGCGCGGCCGCATCCGCGAGTACGCCGAGAAATTCGGCTGCGAATTCCATGCGGGGAGGCGCCCGTGGGCCGTCCCCTGCGACTTGGCGTTCCCCTCCGCGACCCAGAACGAACTCGATGGAGAGGATGCAAGGGCGCTATTGGAAAACGGGGTGGTCGGTGTCTGCGAAGGCGCCAACATGCCGACGGATCTCGAGGGCGTGCAGCGATTCCTGGACGCCAGGATTCTCTTCGGACCGGCCAAGGCGGCTAACGCGGGCGGCGTCGCGGTTTCAGGCCTTGAGCAGAGTCAAAATGCGCTTCGCGTCTCCTGGTCCCGCTCGGAGGTCAACGAAAAGCTCGAGAGTCTCATGAAGAACATTCATCTTCAGTGCATGCAGTACGGGCAAGAGGACGGCTGGACCAACTATGTCAAGGGTGCGAATATCGCCGGCTTCGTCAAGGTCGCCGACGCTATGCTGGCCTACGGCGCAGTCTAGGGCACGTCTCGCCGACACCCTCCTAAGATAAGGGGGTTGGCTTCGCAGAATGCAACGCTTCTCCAGACGCGATCTCCTGGCGGCAACGGCAGCTGGCACCGCGCTCGTCCATTGCGACAACCAGCCAAAGACATCCCAGGATACGGTCGCTTCGGGGCCGGGTGTCATCGACTTTCATCAGCACACGAACTACCTGGACCGATCCGACGACGATCTGGTAGCACACCAGCGGAAGATGGGGGTTGACCTGACTGTCCTTCTACCGGCCGGCTCCAGGTTGGGCCTGGACGCCAGGGCCGGCCGCAACCAGTCGGTGGTCTCGCTGAGGGAGCGGTTTCCGGCCGAGTTCATCTACTTCGCCAACGAACTCCCCGACGTACCCGAGACCCGTGCCGTGCTGGAGAAGTATCTGGAGACCGGAGCCAAGGGAATCGGCGAGCAAAAGTTTCCGGTCGCGTGCGATTCGCAGGCGATGCAGTTGGTGTATTCGATCGCACGCGAATTTGACGTGCCGGTTCTGCTGCATTTCCAGCACGATCGCTACAACACAGGCATCGAGCGGTTCCATACGATGCTCGAGCGATTCCCGACAGTCAATTTCATCGGGCACGCCCAGACCTGGTGGGGAAACATCGACCAGAATCACGATCAGTCGGTGATGTATCCCAAGACCCCGGTTGAGCCCGGTGGGGTCACGGACCGGCTGCTGTCCGACTATCCCAATGTGTACGGCGACCTCTCCGCCGGATCGGGCCTGAACTCGATGCTCCGAGACGAAGACCATGCGCGGGGATTCCTCGCACGCCATCAGGACCGCCTGCTCTGGGCCAGCGACTGCAACGACTCGGCTGGGAATGGGCCTGACTGCATCGGGTCGAAGGGCCTTGCCGCAGTGCGACGCCTGGCGCCCGACGGCGACACGATCGACAAGATCCTGGCCGGCAACGCGGCTCGCGTCCTCAAGCTCGCCTAGCGGGCATGCGCCGGGCTCAACCGGACAAGCTCGGGAGCATTTGCGATTCGGGGTCGAACAGGTAGCCCAGACCGTGCTTGGTGACAATCCAGCGCGGCGTTCGCGAGTCCTGCTCGATCTTCTGCCTGAGCCATCCGACATGCACGTCGACCGTGCGGGTGGTCAGCGTGGCCCGGTAGTTCCACACCATCCGCAACAACTCGCCACGGGACAGGGTCTCGCGCGGATGCTGCACGAAATAGAGCAGCAGCTGGAACTCCTTTGCGGACAGTTGCAGTTCCTGGCCGTCGCGAAACACCGCTGTCTGCTTCGCGTCAACGCGAATGTTGCCAAATTCGTAGATCTGTGGCTCGTCCACGTCGCTCTTGAAACGGTCACGCCGCAGCATCGCCTCGATCCTTGCGAGCAGCTCGAGCATTTCAAACGGCTTGACCAGGTAGTCGTCCGCACCGGTTCGCAATCCCTTGACCTTGTCCATGAGCTGGCCCTTGGCCGTCAGCATCAGCAACGGAGTCACGACACCCTTGTCACGCAGTTCCCGGCAAACTTCGAGCCCGGGTTTCTTCGGGAGCATCAAGTCCAGAACGATCAAGTCAAGACCGCCCTGAGAGGCCCGTGCGTAGCCCTCGTTCCCGTCCTTGGCAGTCTCAACATCGTGCCCCTCGGACCGCAGGCGATCGGCAACAGTCATGCGGATGCCAACTTCGTCTTCGACTATCAGAATCCTGGCCATGACGCCCTCCTCAGGCGGGTTCTCCGGAATGCACCGGTAGGTGCAGAGTGAACTCGCTGCCCTTCCCGGGGTCGCTGCGGACGGAAAGGTTCCCTCCCATCCCGCGGGCCAAGTCCCGAGCCAGCTTCAGGCCCAATCCGGAGCCCTGGATATTCTCCTCACTCGCCGCCGCGCCTCGAAAGAAGGCATCGAAGATCCTCCGGGTTTCCTTGGCCGGAATCCCCATGCCGCGATCCCGGATCCGGATCTGGACCTCGGGGTTACGACCGGCGTGCTCGACCGACGACTCGATGCGCACAGAGCGGGCGGGTTCGCCATACTTGACTGCATTGCTGAGCAGGTTCGCCAGTACCTGCTGGACGGCCTTCTCATCGGTTGTGACAGCTGGCAGCCCAGGGGCTTCGTCGCGTTCGAGCGAAAAACCCGCCTGCTCGATCATGGGCAGGGCTTGATCCACGGCCGATTGGACGATGGCTGACGGGGCAACCGGGCCTAGCTGGAAGCGGCGCTGGCCAGATTCCATGGCTGCGAACTGCAATGTCTGCTCGACCATCTCGGCAAGGCGGTGACCCTGATCTCGGATCAGCTGGCCATAGCGCTGCACGTGCCGGCCCGATGCAACCACCCCATCGGAGAGGTTCTCCCCGACAGAGCAAATCACGGATAGCGGTGTCCTCAGCTCGTGGGTGACACCGGCTACGAATTCCATCTGCATCCCCGCGAGCCGTGCGGCCCGGCGCGCCGAGACGATGACGAGCGCCATGGCGCTTCCCAACAGCAACAGCACGCCGAATCCCATTGCGAGGTTCCGTACTCGCTGCTGCTCGACCACGGCCTGCAGCGACCCAGCAACATGCTTGGCCGCAATCTCGACTTCCAGCGGCGCGCCAGAGCCTGCCAAAACGAGCCGACCGCGGCCAAACGGCTGGGCGCGACGCCCGCCTTGTGGACCCGGCCCCTGCAACTGTGAGCGGGCGGAAGGCTCCCTCGCGAATCGAATGATCGTGCGACTGTCGGCTCCCACCAGCCATTCAGAATCCAGGGTCGGACTCGAACGATAAATGAACTCTCGATCGCCTCCGGCTACAAGCGCAACGTCGTATAGCCTGTCCCCGCCAGCTCCGGCGAAAAACTGCTCGACGAGTGCGGGCAGCATTGTCTCGACAACGTAACCCCAGTCAAGGACGATGATGAGAAACCCCTGCTGCCCGTCGCCTCGGGGGCCGCGAGGGGGCTGGCCGCGATTCCTTCCGAAATCCTGCAACGGTCGCGTAACGGCGCTCGCTTCGGGGAACAGGGTCCAACCGAACGGCCGTAGATTGCGCCCGCGCCGCGGGTTCCTCTGGACGGCCTCAATCGACACCTTGAGCGGCTCCAATTCGGGGTCCCAATTTGCGTCGACCATCACGCCCGTACCCAACGTCACTTCTCGCAACGTTCCCTGTCCGCCCGAATCGTGCCCGGCAATCAGCAATCGGCGAACCAACTGCGGATGGAAACTGGTCTCGGACCAAAGCGAGTAGCTCTCCGCAAAGCCCGCCCACTCCGCTTCTGTCGGCCCCCTAACGTCCCTTTGGAAATCTCCGACCAAGGATAGGAATTCTCGTTCAACTTCCTGATGCAGCTGCCGGATGGAACCATCGAGGGTGTTTTTCATCATTGCCGCCTGCCCCTGGCTCAGCTGGCCGGTCCAGACGAACTGCAACCCGGCCAGAAATGCGAGCATCAGCGCGCAAAGCGCGATGACCAAGAGCGGCCAGTGTCTCTGCAGACGCGTCCGCGACTCGATGCTCACGGCCGCCCCCCCCTACGCGCCGAAGACGGCACACTGAATGCACTTACCGCAAGCGGTTCACTCATCGAGCAACTCGTCGTCATCGTAGTCGTCGAGGATCAGGATTGAATCGACATCCTCGTCGGAGTACCCATCATCGTCGACACCTTCGTCCAGCCGCCAGATATCCAGGATGTCGATGTCGAGTGGATCATTGTCATACTCGTCGAGCCGGACCGAGAGAGGCTCTTCGGAACCAGCCCCGCAGGCAGCCTTGACCGGATCAGACCATAAAGCAGAGGCTTTGTCGAGTCTGAGCATTGGTCGCAGGTTCCCTCGGTCCTGCCGCTCCGCCCTGCCAGCCAGACGGACCTCCCTAATTCTAGCCCCGCACCAGAGTCCTGTTCCGGTCACTGGTTACAATTGCGGGCATGGCCTCCACGGTCCTGCTCGCCCCCGAGGCATCGCTGGCGCACCGAACGCCGCACGGCCACCCGGAGCGGACCGAGCGATTCGAAGCAATCAAGCGAGCGTTGAAGGAGTCCGGACTCGCCGGTCGGATGGCGACGGCGCCGTTGTCCGAGGTGGGACCGGAAGACCTCAAACTCTGCCACTCCCCGGAGTACATTCGATTGGTGGAACGGGAGATCGGCTCGGGCGCACGGACGCTATCGACCGGGGACACCCATGTGGGAGCCGGTTCGCTTGGGGCAGCACGCGCAGCCGCCGGTGCGGTCGTCGCGGCAGTTGATGCCGTCGTGGACGGCCCTGCAACCCAGGCCTTCTGTGCCTTGCGTCCCCCGGGTCACCATGCTCGCCCGAACCAAGGCATGGGATTCTGCATCTTCAACAACGTCGCCGTCGGTGCCCGTCATGCTGTCCGGCGCCGTGGATTGGAGCGGATCTTGATCGCCGACTGGGACGTCCACCACGGCAATGGCACGCAGGATATCTTTTACGAGGATCCGGCCGTGCTCTTCTTCAGCACGCACCAATCCCCGTGGTATCCGGGAACCGGCATGGCGTCCGAGACAGGTGCCGGCGCCGGGCGCAACACGACGATCAATTGCCCGTTCCCGGCCCAGTCTGGGCGCGAGGAGATCCTCGGGGTGTTCCGCGACCACCTGATCCCGGCGGCCGACGCGTTCCGGCCGGACCTGGTCATGATCTCAGCCGGGTTCGATTCCAGGCTGGGCGACCCACTCGGCCAGTTCCGGCTGGCGGACAGTGACTTCAGCGAGATGACGTCGCTGCTGCAAGAGGTGGCAGACAAGCACTCGCAGGGCCGCCTAGTGTCCGTGCTGGAAGGCGGCTACAGTCTCAGCGGGCTCGTCGCCGCGGTCACCGCCCACGTCGAGGCGCTGCTGGCGTAGCGGAACGATCACCCGGCGCAATCAGTCCACGCGGATCGAAACGATGCGGGACGTGGTCACGGTCGAGTGGCGGGGGTGCTCGAACTCCATCCGCATTCCGCGGCCGAGATAGGCGACTTTCAGCATAGAGCCGCCCCAGCTCGATCCGCGCACCGTGACCTGGACTGGTCTGGGGCAGAATTCGGGATGGCCGGAGATCCACACCTGGCCGCTGCGGATTTCGAGCTTGTAGAGTCGATTGATCGTCTCGACCAGCACCCGCGCGCCTTCCGCCAGGGAACTCAAGCGCAGTCCGCCCTCGATTTCCGACCGGACAATATTCCCGCGGATCTCTTCGGTCAGTCCGACCAGTGGCGATCCGAAGTCCGAGCGGGTCTGCCAAGCACGGTGGCGCCCAGCGACTGTGCCGGGTTCGGGACGCGGGAATGATCTACTGCGATCCACCAAGCCTGCGGTAGTACTCCGCGACCGCCTCGCGGTAGAGTTCCGGAACGGGCTGGGAAACGATCGCACGCACCTCCTCCTTGTTATCAAGCTCGACCTGCCTGCGCAACGTCACTTCAAGCTGCTCCAGCAACGCGAGCATCTTGCGGTATTCCTCTTCCAGCAATTCCGGATTGCCGAGAAACCGGCCGTCGCCCAGTTCCTGAGCGAAGCCCCGTAAGCTGGCGACATCGCGGGGATCGAGATCCTCGCTTGAGCGCGCTCTCTGAGTCAAGCGGGGCACCTGGGCCACACCTTCCTCGAGGGCTCGCTCCATGCGCTCGAGCGTCTGGGGATCTACCGGTCGCGGGCCAAAGTTGCCACGCCACCGACCATCGCCGAGAGATTCGAAGCCGCCCCAGCCGCCGCGCCGTTCCCCGTTCGGGCCGCCCGCCTGGGAGCCACCGTCCCGGTTCGGGTCGCCGCCCTGGCCCTGCTGACCGCGCTGGCCGGCTCTCTGGGAACCGGGCTGCTGTCCGGCCTGCCCTTGTTCGGCGGCGTTGTCACCTCCACCAGCAGCCTCTTCCAAGCCCCGGCGGAGCCGCTCGACGTCAGTCAGCAGGCGGGCCAGCGCGCGATCCTCGCCGTCGCCCTCTGCCTGAGACAACTCCTGCGCATCCCGGAGGTTGCCACGCAGGGCCCGCAGGGCGCGGGAAACCGCTTCCTCGTTGCTCGCCGCGTATGGTGCCATCCCGCGCTGGATCATGTCGGTTGCGTACTGGATCGCGGGCAATGCCTGGGACTCCTGCAACTCGCGCAATGCCTCCAGCAACGCCTTGGAAGTCTCTTGATTCCGCTCCCGCAGTAAGCGGGCCTGATCCTGTATCCCCCGCTCGATCCCGGCCAGTTTCTCGCCCATGGCGCGCTTCCGCTCCGCCAATTCGATTTCTTCCTCGCGGGTCATGCCTGTCGGGACTTGTCCGTATTGCTGCCCGCCCCGGGCCTTGATCGCTTCGAGGGCTACCCTGAGCGACCGCTGCATTTCAGCCGCGGTTGCTTCCTGCTCCTCGGTCAGCTCATCCGCGGCGTCCGCCATCCGCGCGATTGCGGCTTGGCTCGCTTCGCGCCGCTGCTGGGCTAACGATTCCACGGCTTCCCGCAACTGGCGGGAGGCACTGGAAGCAGTTTCGCGAGGGTCGCCGCCGCGGTTGGCCCGCTCCATCACCTGGGCGGCCCGTTCGAGCTGCTGAATCGCCTGCTCCATCTGCTGCCCCGAAGCGGCGTCGCCTTGCTGGCCTTGGCCGCGTTGGCCGCTGGCCTGCTGCTGGCCCTGTTGCCCCTGTTGCCCCTGCTGGCCCTGCTGACCGCGTTGGGCGCGCTGGCTTTGCTGGCTCTCCCGCCGACGTTGCAGTTGCTCCAAGTCCCGCTTCAGGTCCTCGGCCTCGCGCCGCAACATCTCCTGTTGCCAGCGCTGCTCGAAGCTCGCTCGCGTGCGATCCTGGGCGCGCTCGGCGAGCTGCTCCTGGCGACGCGCCAGCTCCTCGAGCTTCTTCATCGCCTCGTCAATCTCCTGGTCAAGTTCCTGGCCCGAGGCGCCGCTTCCAGTCTCGTACTGGTTCTTCTCAAGGTCCATCTCGAGTTCGAACATCTCGGCCAGGTCTCGCGAGGCGCCTCCGCCGCCGCCACCTCCCTGCCCCATCGATACCTGGATATCTGTGAACAGGTTCTCCGCCCGGAGCAGAAACTGGAGCGCCTGCTGTGCGGGCGCAATAGCTCTATCAAGCCGGAACGCTTGCATCTCGATCGCCGCGGGCTCCATGAACGACGCAGCCTGCTCCAGGTACTCCACGAACTGCGCGAACTTGGGATCGGCGTCGGTCAGCTGCCGGGCGCGCGTCCTCTGGGCGAGGGTCTGCGCCTGCTGCATCAGCCTGGTCTGGAGTTGCGAGAGCATTTCCGCACTCTCGCGCAACTTGTCAAGCTCGCGACTGTCTTCGGAATCACGTTCCTTGATCAGATTCCAGTTCGCGATGACGATTTCCTTCTGGCGACGCGAAATCTCGTCCTGTTGCTGGCCTTGGCCGCCCTGCTGCCCTGCAGCCTGCTGGGACTGGGAGAAGCGGCGCTCGAACGGCTGGACATTGATGAAGTAGATGTCACTGCGCACCTCGCGCTTGGCATCCTTGGCCGCCACGTAGTAGCTGATCAGATCCCCCGGCAACAGGTTGGCCTCCGGAGCGGGAGGCGGCAATTGGTCGGCGCTGATGGCGAAGGGAATCGAGTCCAATCCGCCGGGAGCACCAAGCGCCTCCAGGTAGAAGAGGTGACTGGCGGTGGACTCCTTGGCTCCGCGGCGGGGCGAGACGTCGACCGGTTCCTGTTCGACGCCGTTCACCGCGAAATGCAGCTTGAGCTCGCGCAACCCGAAGTCGTCGGTCGCCTTGATCTGCACCGGAACCTCTTCGATACTGCTCGCGCGCCAGTCGCGGCCCGGCTCGAGGATCTCGACCTTCGGACTCCGGTCCGGGACAGCCGTGATGAAATAATCCTCGGTCAGGCGCACGCGCTCGCCGCGGTAGATGGCGGCGACGTGGTAGACGGAATCCTCCTCGACCTCGATTTCCGCGCGGTTGCCGCGCAGGGGCAGTTCTTCTTCGCCGACCACCAGCAGTCCATCGTCCAGCCGCTTGTCGGTCGTGAGGATCACGGCGACACGTGTGCCCTTGACCGCCATCACGTCGCCTCCGGGGTCCTCAACCGTGGGGGCGAGGCCGCTCCATTGCGGATACTCGAACTCGAGGCGGATCGATTCGACGGTCGGCATGGCAACCACGCCAACTTCAAACTCGCGGCTGCGCAACCGGCCGGCCTCGACGTAGTAGCGCAACGGCTCCCGGACCATCGAAAACGAGAACGCATAGCCCGGGCCGTCCAGCTGCGGGCCCATCGGAGCACGCTCCCAGTCGACGCTGCTCTCAAACTTGGCGTGGATCAGCAAGGTGCCGGGCTCGAACCCGAACACCTCGGCAGTGACGTCGAGACGGCCTCCCTGGCGGATCGTGGTGTCGCCCGGCTCGACGGTCAGCTCGTACAGCGGCTCTTCCTGCGTGATGAACCAGCCGGTCCAGAGCTTGGCCGTACCGTATTGCCAATAGCCCGGTCCGGACGTGCCCAGCCAAACCAAGGTCAGCACAATCGCCCCGGCCCCTCCCGCGAGCGCTAGAATCGCGGCTCGGTTGACGATCGAATCGAGCGGAACCGCCCCGGCCGCCTGTTCGGTTTCCTTGGCCAGTAACGCCAGCAGCGGGCTGGGCGCACGTCCGCCCTCCGAGGCGCGCTCCCGCTCGTCAGCCCAGGTGCGCAGACGGCCGGAGAATTCTGGCGCCCGGCGCTCCGCTTCGTCAGCGGCTCGAAGAACGGCGCGGCCGCGCGCCAAGCGCCGCAGCGGCACAACGAGCAAGAGGCCAGCAACGGTTGCGAGGGCAGCGATCAGGAACGCTCGCGATCCGATCACGCTAGCGGGCGAAAACGCTGCGCGATTGGCGAGGAAGACGCAAATGCCGGTGACCACCAACGCAGTCGCAGCCAGCGCGCCCAAGCCGCGCGTGAGGACGGCGGCGCGGAGCCGGACCGCGATTGAGCCCAGGAACGAGTCCAGGCCGGAATTGTTCTGCTCTTGCGGCCCGAGAATCATGGAAGTCAGTCGCCCCTTACGGCATCAAGATGCCGATTACCCACGAATGATTCTACCAGTACCGCGATCAAAAGCAAGGCCAGCGCCAACCTCCAGAGCCGCCAAGGAGGCACTTCGGGAGGCGGCCCGCCGGCGGTGGCCACCTCAGCGCCCGACGACTCGCCGGTCGACCGCCACAATTCCAAAATGTCCGATTCGACACGGCGCAAGTTCGATTCCCTGGGATCCGGGTTCACCGCGACGACTTCGGCCCGGCGGCCGCCGCGAATCTCGTAGAACCCGAGCGAGTCCAGCGGCAGCAATTCACGATTGACGGAATCCGAGAGCGTCAGCGCATGCTGGCCGGTCGGATCGGCGACTTGGATCGTGGCGTCGGAGCCGCGACGGCGTCCCAGTGCAAGTGTGTCTCCGAGCAGGGCCTCGCCACTGAAGGCTTCGGAACCGCTCAGGTAGCGCGCAGCCTCCGCGACGAATGGTACGAAGACAGGCGTCAGGGGCAGGTCGTTCCAGACGTTGTCCAGGGAAGACGCGAACAGCAGCACGCGGCCGGCATCCATCCGATGCTCGACCAACAGCGGATCCCCGTTGCCTAGCCGCACGGGGACGGCATCATCCTCCTGGGGTTGCACGAGCGCGTACAGGAAGAACTTCACTGCGCGCAGGCCTTCGGCAGCGTCGGCCACCGGATGCGAACTGTCCGTTTCGCCGGCAACCTGGAATGCCGCGCCACCGCGCTCCGCGGATAGCGGCTGCTCGACGTCGTGGCCCGTGACCGCAACCTGCCTGGCCAAGGCGGTGTTGGGGCCGAGGGCTACGAACACGGCACCGCCAGCTCGGACCCAGGCCTCGAGGCGGGACTCGAACGAGCGCGGAAGTTCGGGCACGTCAGACAGCACGACAAGCGAGTAGCGCCCCGGATCCAGCCTTGCAGCTTCTGCAAGCGATGCGCTCTGGAGCTCGAAGTGAGCAGCCGCGCTCGCGCCAAGCGCGGTTTGAAAATACAGCAGGTCGCGCTGTCGAGAATCCGCGGACACAAACAGTACCGGCTCGGGCTCGGTGTTGTCGAGCGCAGCACGGCGCGTGTCGTCGGTCGGCAAGGCGTCCGGGGGATCGAGTCGGAATTCGGCCCGGCTGAATCCCCGCGGAGGATCGGACAGGTCGAACCCGAAGCTCGCCCGGCCGCCCGCGGGAACCTCCTGTCTCAGGCTGCCCACGGGACGTCCGTCGATCTGCAGGGACACCGTTTTCGGAGCGGCCTCGAGGGCGAAGCTGGCGACGATCACTTCGAGGCGGGGGCGCTCTTCTCCGTAGACCCGGGTCGCACCCCTGACGCTCTCGATCGTCCAGTTGGAAAATTCCCCTGCCGCCACGTCATGGAGCTTCAGTTCGGCCGATCCCGGCAGCACCAGGTCCTGGAACCGCGCCGGCATCGATGAGTTCTGGAGGTCCGAGATCAGATGCACTTCAACGGGGGAGCTGTCGTCGGCGACAAGATTGCGGACGGCCTCGATCGCGTCGCCAAAGTTGTTGCGGGCGTCCGTCGGCTCGAGGCCCTCCAGCGAACGGCGCAAGGCAGCCTGGTCGCGCGTGGCCTCCGTCAGTACGCGCACCGAGGGTCCGTTAGCCAGGACCTGCGCCCGGTCGACGTCGCGCAGGGAGCCGATGATTCCCTGCGCCTCATCGATCGCCCTGCTCCAGCGATCCCCGTAGCGCATGCTGAGCGACGTGTCGAGCGCGATGATGTGCAGCCTGGGCAGCCTTTCCGCGAGCACGGCCGGCGGGCGCTCCCAGATCGGCTTGGAAAACGCCAGGGCCAGCAGCAGGAGCAGGGCCAGGCGCAGGGCCAGTAACAAGAGGTAGCGCAAGCGGCGCTCGCGCACGGTCGTCTCAGTTCGCTTGCGAAAGAACATCAGCGAGCTGAACGGGAGCCGGACGGGATTGGTCCGGCGCATCAGGTGCAGCCACAATGGCAGACCGATAGCGAGCCCCCCGACCAGGAACCACGGAGACAGCAGGCCCATCGTGTCAGCGTCTCCTCTGCCGGAACAGCAAGTATTCGCGCAAGGCCAGGTCCAACGGCTCGGAGGTGTCCAGCAGGACGTAGTCGGCACCTTCGGCGACAACCCGCTGCCGCAAGGCGTCGACATGGTTTTGGACCAGTTCCGGATAGACGCGCCGAGCGTACTCGGGCGAGACTTCCATTTCCTCGCCGGTCTCCATGTCCTCCATCAAGGCAGCGGTCCCGATGTCCGGGCGGCGCTCGCCAGGATCCAGGATGTGGAAGAACACGATGTCCTGTCCTTGATATGTCAGCGTCCGGAGCGACTTGACGATCCGATCCGGGTCGACGAAGAAGTCCGAGATCACCGCCACCAAGCCCCTGCGACGGATGAGGCGGCGAAGGGCCTGAAGAGGCACGTCGAGGTCCGTGCCAGTCGCCGCCTCGGCGTGCTCCAGCACGTGCAGGATGCTCTGGAGGTGGCGTGGCCTGAACGCGGCTGGCCGAACTTCGCGAATCTGCTCGTCGAAGATCACGAGGCCGACCGCATCGTGCTGGCGGGTACACAGGTAGGCCAGGGCAGCAGCCAGAAAACGGGCATATCCGAGCTTGGTCAGCTCCCCGGATCCGTAGCCCATCGACGCGCTGCAATCCACCAGGATCATCAGATGGGTGTTGGTCTCCCCGAGAAATCGCTTGATGTACACGCGGTCGGTGCGCGACAGCACGTTCCAGTCGATATGGCGCGGGTCGTCACCCTCCGTATAGGCGCGGTACTCGGCGAATTCCTGGCTGAAACCGTATGCCGGCGAGCGGTGCTCCCCGTGCAGGAAACCGTCGACCACCGTCTTGGCGACCAACTCGATGTTGGCGAGGCGGGCCAGCACCCCGGGATCGAGAAGCTGCTGATCGGCCATCGCCTCAAGCCCCTCGCGTGCGCTTCTGCCGGGCTAGCCGCCTCTCAAGCATTGCGCGGTCACTTCTCCGTCGGCGCAGGCTTGGCCTCGATCATTGCCTGCAGAATATCGTCGACCGTAGTCTTGTCGGACTCCGCGTAAAAATTAGTCAGCACGCGGTGCCGCAGGACCGGCAACGCCAGGGCCTGCAAGTCGGCGACCTCGACATGGTAGCGACCGTTGAGCAGCGCGCGGGCCTTGGCAGCCAGCACGAGGAATTGCGTCGCCCTGACGCTGGCACCGTAGTTGACGTACTTCTTGACGATCTCGGGCGCTTCCGGATCAGTGGGACGGGTCGAGCGTATCAGGGACACGGCGTACCGCCCGACCGGTTCCGAGACGGGCACCTGGCGCACAAGCCACTGGAATTTCAGAATGTCGTCAGCTTCCGTGACCGGCTCGACCTTGGGCAGGGGGGTGCCAGCGGTGTTGCGGTCGACCACCTCGACTTCCTGCTCCGGCGTGAGGTAGTCCAGCAATACGTTGAAGAGGAAACGGTCGAGCTGGGCCTCGGGAAGAGGATAGGTGCCCTCGAGCTCGATCGGATTCTGCGTCGCGAGAACGAAGAACGGCGGACGCAGCTGGTAGCTGGTGCCGCGCACCGTGACGGAGTGTTCCTGCATCGCCTCGAGCAGGGCCGCCTGCGTCTTGGGCGGCGTGCGGTTCACCTCGTCGGCAAGCAAGACATTCGTGAACAGCGGCCCCTGGACGAACGTCCAGCTGCGTCGACCGGTGGCCGAATCCTCTTCGAGGATGTCGGTTCCGGTGATGTCGGTGGGCATCAGGTCCGGAGTGAACTGGATGCGCTTGAACGTGAGTCCGAGCGCGGATGCCAACGTGCTCACCAGGAGAGTCTTGGCGGTTCCGGGCATGCCGGTAATCAGACAGTGACCGCCCACGAGCAGGGTAACCAGCAGGTTGTCGATCACCTCGTCCTGACCGACGATGATCAGGCGAACTTGACCGCGGATGCGGTCCATTGAAGCCGCGAACGAGGATACCAGTTCCTCGGTCTCGGCTTCGTCCTGGACTGTGGGCAAGAGAGTAGCCATCTGTGTTCCTAACGTTTGACCTGCAGGAGAAGTTGCAGGGCCGGACGGAATGTCGGAGCCCGTTCAAGGGCATTCAACACGTGCACCCGGGCTTCTTCGAGATCGCCTATCTTAACGTAGGCTTTGGCGAGGTTGTACTCGGCCGCGGCGCGATCCAACGGGTCGAGGGCAATGACGCTCTCGAACTCACGCAGTGCCGCGGCGTGGTCGCCCGCCTCCAGCAGCAGTTCTCCAAGCCGGGCGTGGACCTCCTGGTCTTGGGGCGAGTTGTACAGCAGGCCTTCGTAGGTGTACGCCGCCTCCTCGCTGCGTCCGGCCTCTTCGAGCCAGCCCGCGAGCTTCTTGAGGGTTTCAGGTTGCCGGCCGCCGAGCCGCTCGTACGCCCGCAGCTGCTCGATCGCCCCCTCGCGGTCCCCCGACCTGTCATAGGCCGTGGCAAGCAGCACATACGAGTTGCCCGAGCCGACAAACTGCGGGTAGTCTTCCATCGCCTTGACCGCCGGGTCGATGACGGCGTCCCATTCCCCCTCACGAGCGGACTCCAGGGCGGCCTTGAGGTTCCGCCGCCAGCGAGGCAAGCCGTCCAGAGCGGGACCGAGGGACTCGCGCATGAATGCGTCGAAGCCTTCGTCGAACTCTTCCGTTTCGAGCCCCAGGACGGACTGGATGTTCTCAGGCGTCGATCGGTCCTCGGCGAAGCCACGCAGCAATTCGACAAGCTTCGAAGAGCCCCAGCGCGCGGCGATGAAGCGGCAGACGAAACCGGCCTGCAGGTAGGAAACCACGACCTGGCCCGCATAGCGCGGGCGGATGAAGCCCCGGTCCAGTTCCGCGACCGGCAACAGCTTGCCGGTGCGAACGGCCTCGATGTATTCGGGATTGACTGACTCGCCCCAGCGGGGATCGGCCATCCATTCCTCGTACATGGAGATCCCTTCGGAGAACCAGCGCGGAACGAGGTGCCCGGTGGACTCCAGCGTAAAGACATGCGCGAGTTCGTGCCAAAGGGTCGTCCCCCAATGAAACTCACCGGCCGGACGAGCGGACGGGCTGTCCATCGCGACCACGTACCCGAAGGTGACACCAAGGAGGCCGATTCCGGGCATGGCCATGGTCCGGACGGCGAAGTCGTCGTGATTCGGGAATATCTCCACGCGCACGGGGCGCTGCAGTTCGAACTCGTACTTGCGCTCGAACTCTGCGATGGCCCTCGCGGTGAGATCCAGCACATACGGGCGCAGCAGGGCGGATTCTTCACGGCCCAGCATGAAGACAGCGCCGTGGGTCTCCGGGTCGTTGAAGTCATCACTCTCGAAGATCTCGAAATCGCCGTAGGTGTCGAGCAGGCGTAGCGTGTTGACTGTCTTGGCACTGTACGGGTCGCCCGAGTGGGCGATTTCCAAGTGGTGGCGGCCCTCGTCATCCAAACCTTGGCGCATCAAGTTGACGCCCAGTTCGGCATGAGCACGCCAGAGAGCGGGCGCAATCTCGACGGCCTTGCGCAATCGTTCGGTCGCCTCGCGGTAGCGCCGGGTGATGACGTAGAAGTGGGCCTGCTCCGCGTAGACCTGCCCGTATCCCGGGTTGTACTCGAGAGCGCGATCGATCCACTCGTTGTCGCGGCGCCCCTCAAGCATTTCAAGCGACGCCAGGAGGGCAAATGCCTCGAGTGGAGCGATCCCGAGTTCCCGGGACTGCGCCAGCGCCGTCTCAAGCGCCTTGCGTCCTTCCTCCAGGTTCCCTTCTTCGAGCGCCATCCGACCCAGCAGCAGATGGCCTTCGGCCTGGCGCGGGCGTTTCTTGAGGGCTTCGCGGACCATATCCCCTGCCTCGCCCTCGAAGCGAGACGCCCTGACGCGGGCCATCCCGAGCATTGCGGGAACATGCTCCTCGTCGATCGCCAAGGCCTCCTCGAACAACTGCGCCGCCTCAAGCTGCTGATGCGACTCAATGTAGAGGTATCCCCAGCGCACGCGCAGGTCAGGGTTCTCGGGTTCCAGATCCACGGCCTCGCGGAATTCGTCGTTGGCCGCCTTGAGGTCTCCCAGCATCCAGTACGCCTCGGCGCGGACGGCCGGGCCCGCGTCGCGCAGCACCTGACCGTAACAGTCTCTCGCCTCCAGCGGCCGGCCCTTGTCGTAATGGATGTCGCAAGTGGCCAGGGCGGGGTCGCGGGCTCCGCGCTCGCCTCCACGCTGACCCCAGGCCGGCGCACTCACAGCCAGCAGGACACTCGTCCCGAGCGCGAAGGCGCGGGCGCCTGTCATGGCCGCTCCCCGCCTTCGGTATCGGATGCCTTGTCGAGTTCAGCCTGCAACTCCGCCACTTCCAGGAGCAGGGTTTGCAGCGCGTCGAGGTACTGGTCCGTCGCCATTTGCTCCTTCCGCTGAGTCAGGTCAGTGATGCGTCTCTCCAGATCCTGCCTCCGTTCCAGCAGCGGCCGCTTGGCCGGGTCCAAAGCCTGGGCGGCCGCCGCTCCGAGCCTCGCGAGCAGGAAGCCTTCGGCGCGCTCTCCCTGCAGTACCGGGTGCTCGGTGGCAAGACGCTTCTCGTCCGCGTAGTGCGCCTTCACCTTGTCTTCGGCATAGCGGAAGGCTTCGAGAGCTGAAATGGTCTCGTTCTTGTCCGTGTCGGCCTCTGCGTCGGACAGCGCTGCGGCCCAATAGGTACCGAACGCCGTCGCCGTAGTCTCGCGGCCACTCCTGGTGGCGGTGATCACGATGCGACTGGCCGACTTCAACGTCTCAAGGGCACCGCCGCTCGCGCTCGTCGAACTCACGACGAGCTGGGGGGCCGCAGGGACGGCGTCGAGCCACGAATCGAGCTGCCTCGCGGTGATGTCCGGGCCGGGAATGTTGAGCTTGTAGTCATCCCCGTCATGGGTGCCGTGACCGATCAGGAACACCGCAAGCGAATCGCCCGGCGCGACGGCTCCAGCCAGTTCCTCGAATACCGCTTGGATGCGGACGGCGGTCGCCTCCCGACCGGCGAGGACGCGCACGGCAGCGTCGTTTCCCGCAGTCTCGCGAAGGACGGGCAGTATTTCCTCGACCTGGTCGCGGAAGGATTCCGCGTAGGCTCGCGTCCCGCCGATCCCCTCGATGACCACAAAGTGGGTCGCGGCATCCGCCTGCGACCCCGCGAGGAGAACCGCAGCCACGAGCACTGACCAGTATGCGTCACGAGCAACAGCCCGCACAGCCTGACGCGTCATACGACTCCGCACCTCCTGCGGACCAGCCATTCGGAGCCGCGCAACAGGATCAACAACAAGAACAACGCGGGCATGTCCCACAGGTCCAGCAGTTCGCGCGCGGTGATGCCTGCCTCGGAAAAGCGGATCTCGCCAGGCAAGCCCGAGAGCTCGTCCAGTTCCCAGTAGCGGCCGCCAGTCTGGTCGGCGAGGCGCGCCAGCAAGCTGGCGTTCCGCTCCGGGCGGAAGGCCTCGGCGACGCCGCCTTCGCGGCGCAGGTGAAGGCTGTCCGCACCGAGACGCGTGTCACCCAGGTGCGCCGTTGCCTCCACGCGGTACACCCCGAGTTGGGCAGCGTCAATTTCCGCTTCGTACACCCCCGGCTCAGTGGCGGACGGCGTGAGTTCGATCGTCCGGGGCGAATCCGATTCCGGAGTGACCACAGCGCTGACCTGGGCGTTGTTGGCATGCTCGTAATCCTTGGTGTGCACCTCCGCGCGCAGTTGCACGCGGGACTCGTCAGCGTAGTTGCTTCGGTCGCTCGTCAGCCGCACGGTGCCAGGCGTGTCGACGACCAAGCTGCGCAACAACTGGCGCCAAAAAGTGTCGTGACGCTGGTCGTCGCTCGGAAGGCCCATGCGCCAGCGCCAGCTGCCCCCGGTAGCGAAGATCACGGAGCGCCCGCGTCCGTAATTCTGGCGGACGAGCAGCGGCAGGGTGTCGCGCCCGTATTGCACGGAGAGGAGAGTGACGGCCGCAGGCTTGAGCTCGCCGAGCCGCTGGAAATCCGCCAGTTGCGGCAACTCGCGCCATAGTTCGGCATTCCTGGCCGGATCCGGATCCAGGCGGCAGATCAGGGAATCAAGGCCCTGTGTCGAGAGCCCGGCAGTCACTTTCTCGCGAACGAACGAGTTCTCGCTGGAATCCAGCACTGCGGGCAGGGCGTCAACGATCTCGGAGTGCTGCCATCCTCCGGCCCCCAGGCCGTTCGGGCCCGCGAGCATCATCAGGGTGCCGCCGCGGCGGCTTACGAAATCCCGGATCGCAACCTGCTGCTTGGGCGTGAAGAATGCGGCCTCGAAGCTGCCCAGGATCAGGGCATCATACGCGAACAGGTCCTCGGCGTCAGAAGGGAAACCGTCAGCAAGTTCTTCCGGAGTGTCCACTCCCTGGCGATAGAACTTGTTCGTAGACGTGCGCAGGATCGTGACGAGCTGGACGCTGGCGTCCTTCTGCACGGCTCGCCGCATGAACTTGTACTGCCAGCGCGGCTCACCCTCCGCATAGAGAATCCGGCGACGGCGGCGCGGCACATCCAGGACGTGCCGACGGACGTTGTTGCCCGCGATTTCCTCGCCCGGGACGGGCTCCACGGCAAAGGCCAGGTCGCGGACACCGGCTTCCCCTGCTCCGAAATCGACCCACTCGCGGCTGACCGGTTCTCCGGCTCGCAGCGTCACGGCGCGTGTGGCCAGCACGCTGGAGCCGCTCCTGACTGTGACCCTGGTCGACCGCTGCTGGGATCCGTCGTGCCGTAGCGTTAGCTGGGCGCTAACCCGCGAGTTCGGCAGCGACCGCGCGGCCACCGACACTTCCGACAGTTCGATATCCCCGGCAATCTGTTCCCGTCCGACACCGATCGTGTGCACAGGCACGTTGTACTTGCGGATCTCGGCCATCAAGTCGCGCCCGAACCTCCCGGTGTTGTCGGACCCGTCGCTCGCCACGAGGACAGCGCCGAGGGGCACGGCAGTCGACTCGCGGAGGACGCTCAGCAGGGATTCCCCGACTCCGCTGCTGAAGCCGGGTTCCGGCAGGCTCTCCGGAGCGAGCGATTCCATCCGCTCGGGGGAGGAGGCGAAACTGTAGAGCCGCACCTGGAATTTTTCCTCCAGCGCGGGCAGGACCTGCTGGGCCAACGCGCCAGTGGCTTGCTCGAGACGGGAAACGCCAGCCTCGCCGAACAACATGCTGCGCGAGGTGTCGACCAGCACGGCAACAGCGTTCTGGCGGCCCTTGAGGGCCTGGATCGCCAGCGCCGGCTGCCAGACCATCGCGAGGACGAGCGCTACAGCGAGCACTTGCAGCGACCAGACGACCCATAACGCGCGGGGGCTGATTCGGCTCCGGCCCCGGCGGGCGTGCCACAACAGCGCGCCCCCAGCAATCACGGCCAGCAACGCCAACAGCCAAACCGGCCATCCCGAGGCGAACACGAAGTCGCCCTTCTGGAAGGCCGCGAGCGGATACTTGAACAGAAATTCGAACACCGCCTGCCACTCTAATGCGTCATCGCGTAGATCACATAGTTCACCGCGAACCGATAGGCTAGTGCGGTCATGCTCTCCGGGTACTCCGGCAGGTCAGCATGCTCCCACGCATCTCCGAGATCCATGTTGAAATTGATGGCGACCATCAAGCGCCCCTCATCGTCATAGATGCCACGCCAATGCGGGGTATAGCCATCGTCTTCGTACGTGATCCCGCTCCGGAGGTACTGGATTCCCGGAATCTGGGTGCGCTGGTCCAGGTCGTAGAGCGTATGCAGGAGCGGATCGTTCTCCGGAATCTCGACGATGCTCCGAGTAGGGAAAACGCGCTGCATGCTGTCCAGGAACGAGGCCCACTGGTAGGATCCATGGAAGTCGTCAACCATCAGAAAGCCGCCGCGCAGCAGGTATTCCTGCAGGCGCGCGGCCTCCCGGTCATCGAGGTGCCAACGGCCGACCTCGACGGCATAGAGCCATGGGTAGTCGAAGAGTTCCTCGTCCATTGGATCGAGGAACTTTCCGCCATAGGCGGTATCGATGACTGTCAGGCGGCTGATGCCGTTGGTCAAGTGGTACTCGGCTGCAGGCCAGTCAGTCCGCCAGCCGCCGCGCCCGCGCCCCCGCCCTCCGTAGCCGCCCCCGTAACTGCTATAGGCGTACCGCACGAACTGGAATTCGGCGCGCGGGTCGGGATCAAATTCGTACGCACGCGGATCCTCACCGTAGCCGTAACCCCAAAACTGCAGGCCCCACAGCACGGGGACCGCACCGAGTAACGGCAACGCGATCAGCCGCACCATTCGACTGGCTCTCGCCGAGAACATGCAACACCCTCCTTTCGATCGGCGCCCCTGAGAGTATCACAACGGACGCGAGCGCCCCTACGGCGGAGGGCGTGGGTTGGATGTCAGTTCGGCAGCAGGCAGCGAAGGCGCTCGGAACGCTTGGGATCCCGGAGAACGGCGAGCGCCTTGAGCTCGATCTGGCGGATGCGCTCCCTGGTGAGGTCGAACTTCTTGCCAATCTCCTGCAGGGTGTGCTCTCGGTCGCAACCGATGCCGAAACGCAGACGCAGCACCTCGCGTTCGAATTCGGGGAGACCTCCGAGGAGTTCGTTGGCCTCCTGCTCGATGTCCGCCGAGACGAGACCTTGAGCAGGCGACAGGGAATTCTTGTCCTCGATCATCTCCTCCAGGACGGAATCCCCGTCCGGCCCCACGCGCGTCTCCAGCGAAACCGGCGTCAGCGCGATCAGGCGCAGCGTCTCGACCTTGTCCGGACTAATCTCGAGGAACTCGGCAAGCTGCTCGTTCGTGGGCGGGTAGCCGCGCTCCTTCTCAAGCACGCGGACCGCCCGGTTGAACTTGTTCAGCTGCTCGTTCATGTGCACGGGGATACGCACAGTCCGCGACTGGTCGGCCAGCGAACGCAGGATGGCCTGCCGGATCCACCAGGTGGCGTACGTGGAGAACTTGAAGCCCAGCCGGTAGTCGAACTTCTCAACCGCCCGGGTCAGGCCGATGTTGCCTTCCTGGATCAGGTCCAGCAAGTGCAGGCCGCGATTGACGAACTTCTTCGCCACGGAAACCACGAGACGCAGATTGGCCTCCACCAGCGCTTGCTTGGCGGTTCCGGCCTCGGCGCGCCCGATTTCCAGCGCGGCCAACTGGCGCCGCGCCTCGTGCAAATCGAGAGGCAGCGACTCCAAGCCCAAGTAGGCACCCGGCTCCAGCCGCTCGACGTCGCGGGTGAAGCGTGCAGCATAGGAACGCCATACGTCCGCATCCAGAGGCAGACGACGGATCGCCTGGGACACCTTGCTAACTTGCCGGTAGTAGCGGTACCGGCGCGCGCGGCGGTCATGCAGGTTCAGCGTGCCCGCCTCGCTGAGGCGAGCCCTGGCCTCGGCGGTCGTCTCCAGCATCGACTCGATCCGGGCAAGCCTATGCTTCAAGCTGCGGATCTTGCTTGAGACGGTCCCGCTGTCCGCCCCGGCAGCGCCCTCGATCAACTGGCGCCCGATCTGCGGGCTGGCCTTGAGCCGGCCGCGCAAATCGAGAAGTTCCTGCCACAGCCAGGAACTGCGCGAAAGCACCTTGCGCATGCGTGCCTCACCGCGCTCCATTTGCTTGGCGAGGCCCACCTCGCCGGCCTTGTCAAGCAGCGGCACGGTGCCGATCTCCGACAAGTACAGCCGCACGTTGTCCTCTGGATGCGACGCTTCCTCCTTGACTTGCGCGTCGCGCGGGACGGGGGGCGCATCCGGTTGACGCACGTCGATCGTCACGTCCTGGGGAGCCGTAACGGCTTGGTCGAACGTCTTGCTCAACATTTCCCCTCAGCTCCTTTCCTCTGCACTTATGACGCTCCAACAACCCGTTTCGTTCCAGTAAATTAACCAAATTTTTGCATTTGACGGCATCTATTCCCAAACTTTCGCGGTTTCGCGCTCATTTCGGCGCGAGAGTCGGCTGTCCGGCTAGCGCTCAGACACAGTTGACGCAGAGGTACGACATGGGACTAGCAGCGTGGCTGGTGCACTGGAAGGAGCCCTGCAGAAAGCTGACCGACTGAGTGCACGAGCAGATCGAGGAGACGTTTGCGTCCTTCCGGCTGCTGCGGAGGCAGCACAGGCACATGACGTCGACGAACGCGTCATGATCGGCTCTCGCGGGGGGAATTTACCGATCAACCTGCTCGAATCTTGCTGGTAACAGGTAGTCGCCTGCTTGGAGTCCCGAGGAGCCCTAGCGCGGAAGGGTGCTGTTAGAATTACGGCAATGGGCGGATTTGACAGGAACCGCCTAGTGCAACTCGCCGGCCGTGTTCCTGATGAAGCGATTCCAGCAGCAGCCCGCTACCTGGAGTATTTGGCCGATCGGGGAGATCCGTTCGTTCGGCACTTGTTTGAAGCCCCTGAGGAGGAAGAGGCCCTTAGCGAGGCTGGTCAGCGCCTCCTAGGTGAAGCGTACGCCGATATCGATGCTGGCCGCTTGTGCGGAAATGACGAACTGAAGCGGGAGTTCGGCCTCTGAAGCGGACTGTTTCTTATACCCGCCGTGCGGTCCAAGACTTGAAGCGACTCGATCCTTCGGTCGGGATGCGCATAACGTGCGCAAATCCAGATCGGGGAGATCAAGCGCGTGAAAACGGCGGTGAAGAACACGTGGCGTCTCCGCGTGGGGGACTGGAGAGTGTTCTACACGTATGAATCCGTCAGCAGGACCATCGTCGTTGCCAGGGTCCTTCACCGCAGCCAAGCCTACTAACTGCAGCGTCTGATTGAGTGGTCCGGCTCTCGGAAACCCATCTGCTTGAGCCAATCCACACAATCCTTGAACGGCCGGCGCGGCGCACTCATCGGCTACGGCCGCAACTGGGCCGCCAATCTCGGCAAGATCTTGGGTGCCGAGGCCCGGCAAGCTACGTCGCCCGAATTGCGACAGCCCTCCCGCTCACCTGGCGCACGTCCACCTCTGCCTCCGAGAGCTCGTCGATCTGCAACTCCCGACGTAGCCAACTCACAGTCGCCGGCTTCAAACTACGAAGACCAGCCCCCACTACTCCCGTTTTGCATCGAGAGCCGCCCCTGTGTCAACTGTGATTGAGCGCTAGCATCCTGAGCTAGCGACCCCTCACGCTTAACGCAGGTGCCGAGTGGAGAGTGAACCGGCATTCTGTGCCTCCGTGCAATATCGGCCAAGGACCACGTAGCGTTTGGATCCCGAGCACCATCGTCTGCAAACGCACGTATGCCCGCTCATCTGTCCACCAAATCACGGCCACTCCACAGAGCACCTCGTTGCCAGGCAATGGCTGCCGCTTGCTGGGCGCCAGCACACCATGCGGGCCAGCAACACCACCCAACTGCGGATGTCCGTCCCGAACGGTTTCCCGCGCTCCGCCGCCGGCTATCTCTCGCTCGTCCGCGGTCGGCGAATCCTCCGCCGGCGGCTCCGGCTCCAGTACCCGTACCAGCCACACCGGCAGCGGCCCGGTCCCCTGGTGCTCCTCCGGGGGCAGCAGCTCCACCTTCGCGACCCGCACCTCCGTCCTCGCCGTGCGCTTCTTCCGGGCCCGCTTGCCCCCTGCGAGTCGATCTCCACCAGGCGGTCCCCCAGCACCGGCTCGACGCAGTCGAGGTGCACCTCCACCTCCCGCACCCGCGTGTCCCCCAGCACCGGGCAGTCCGCCCGCACCTTTCGTTGCCGGGCCGCGTTCGTCCGCACCAGCAGCGCCGCCTCCCCCGCGTGCTCGCCTGCTGCCGGAACAACGCGTAAATGTCGCTCTCCCGGTCGCCGACCACCACCATCCGCGTCTGCGGGCTCAGCCGCCCCAACTCCCGGCCTTGCTCGAACCCCCGGTCTCGATTCTCTGTTTATTTCGGCAAGAACCGGGGTTTTTCTCTCATTAGATTGCCGTCAAGATGATTGGAATTCAGAATATTGTGAACACAAACGAGCAGGCCAGACGACCATAACTCCTTTGGATACACACCGAATCCACCGCCGCTAGCCACTCTCTCTTCCGGCAGTAGCGGATTAGTGCGAGACACCGGGCCATCCTGCTGCCGGAATAATTCGGGGACCAGCCGTCGAAATAAGCCGGAGGTCAACACTCGGATCCCTGGGTCGCCGTCAGACCGCCTCTCTATTGGGCCTCGCCCCCTTCGACCGCGACTCCGGCCAGCACCGCGGCGCCCGCTCCATCCGTGACGGCCGGGCCCAGCCCCGTCAGCTGCTCTACATGGCGGCCCTGTCCGCGATCCGTTGCGAGCCTCCCTCCCAAGCCTGCTACCAGCGCCTCACCGCCAACGGCAAGCCCCAAAAGGTCCCCGTCGTCGCCGTAATGCGCCGGCTCGTCGGCCTGCCCGACACCCTCCTCCGCGAAGACCGCCTGTGGCAGCCCCGGCCGCCGACCAGACAACTGGAGGCTGCTGCAAATTCCCATGCCGACCGGCCATCGACCAACAGCGGACACCGCCGGAGGAACATGTCCCCAGCGCCGCTGGTCACCACTCTTCCCCAACGATCCGCTTGACAGGAAACACGGAAGCTGTGTCAACTGTGTGCGATCGCTAGGTTGTCCGGGCTCGTCCGGCAAGGGGCGGCCCGATCCGAGGATCAGGGCGTCCCGGGCCGCCCCGCGGCGCGGAATCCGCTTAGACAGAGGTGCGCCCAAAGGCTGGAGCGCCGAAACGAATGCCGGTGTTATACAATCCGGGAGCCGGTGAGTTGAGTTCGTCGCGCACCGGGGAGAGATGTATCGCTGGATCAAGAAGCTGCACATCTACTCCGGCCTGCTGAGCTTCACCGGCTTCACGGTCTGGGGAATCGTGGGAGTCTGGGCCAGCTTCGTGCCCGCGCCGGCCGATCGGGTCCGTCCCGAACCGGAGATGAGCACGATCGAGTTCCAAGTCCACGGCTCGGCGACCGACCAGGAGGTCACGGACGCCATGATCGCCGCCTCGGGGTTGCCCTTCATCCAGCCCGGGCGCAAGCCGAACCGGGATCCCGAGGGACGCCTGCAGGTGCGCTACCTGACGCCAAACGGGACGCGTCGCATCCTGCTGCTCGAAGAAGAAAACCTGATTCAAGTCGAGCGCGTGCCCAGTCCGCTCACGGGATTCCTCAACCTCATGCACATGCAGACGTTCCGGCACCACAATCCGGGATGGGAAGTACAGTTGTGGGGCCTGTACAACCAGTTCTCGATGTGGGCCGTGATCTTCATGACCGTTTCGGGTTTCTACATGTGGCTGGCTACCCGACCCGGGATGCGGTGGGCACTCTGGACGGCGGGGTTGAGCGCGGCGGCCACGGTCGCGCTCTACCTGGTACTGAGGTGATGGCATGTATCGCTTGATGCGCAACGTTCACCTGATCCTGGGGCTGGTCTTCGTGCTCGCACTCGGGGTTTACCTGCTGAGTTCGGTGCGCCTGGCCCACCGATCCTGGTTCTCATCGAAACCAACGCTTACCGAGGAGACGTTCTCGGTCGACCCAGGCGAAGCCGGAACGCCCCGGGCACTGGGAATGCAGCTGATGGCGAAGCACGGGCTCCGAGGGGAGATTGCCCGCATCCAGACATTGGAAGACGGTACCTTCAGCCTTGCCATCCGCCGGATCGGAACGAACCACCAGGTCCGTTACGAGACCGGCGCGACCGAAGCACAGGTCCGGACCAACCGGCTAGCATTCATTGGCATGCTGATGGGAATGCACTTCACGTACGGTTTCTGGCATGAAGACTCAACGATCAACCTGTGGAGCGCGGTGATGCTCTTGACGTCAATCGCCCTGTTCCTGATGGGGGCCTCGGGAATCTACCTCTGGTTCAAGACCTACGAAGAGCGCCGGATCGGTTCGGTCCTGCTGTTCGGAGGACTGGTCTTCGCCGTGGCCTTGATGGTCTTCGTCCGCATTCAGGGCTAGGCTGGATCGATTCCGCGCCAACGTATCGCCCAACACGCTGCCAAGTGACGAGCATTCACGATTCTTCCTTTCTCTTCCAAGCTTGATACCGCTTGAATGCATGAGTTCCCCATATTGCGAGGAACACTATCCCAATAGACAGTGCGTTGAACAGGGGCATTCCTGGAGAGGGAGTTGGCACGTCGGGGTAGGCCAACGCCAAGTTCCTCGCCATCCAGAACTTCACACCGAGACCGAATCCAAACGGACACAGCACCGCCACAATTAGCCACAGCAACCTTGGCGGATTGCTTAAGGACGCGGCGATCTCGGGCCAATCCAGTTTCCGGACCTGAACCCACCAGAACATTGTCTGGAGCATTGCCGTTCGCCCTCCTATTGCGACCCTCGCCCGTCCCTGGTCACCGGGCGCTCGTCCCTCTGGGGCAGTCGTCCCGCCCGCCGCAGTGCATCCCGCAGGATGAAGTCGATCTGAGCGTTGACGCTGCGCAGTTCGTCCGCTGCCCAGCGGCGCAATGCGGCGAGGGCCTCCGGGTCAGTCCGCAACAGAAACGATTTTCGAGCGTCCATTCACTTCAAGCTGTTCTCCGCCACGATTCGCAAACACACGCTTCCCAGAGGTCCCCTACGGGTAGAGATTACCAGCGTTGACCACTGGTTGCGTGCCCTTGTCACCGCACAGGACGACGAGGAGATTGCTCACCATGGCTGCCTTGCGCTCCTCGTCGAGTTCGACAACGTTGCGGGCGGACAAGTCGTCAAGCGCCATCTGCACCATGCTCACGGCACCCTCTACGATCTGTTGCCGGGCGGCGATGATGGCGCCAGCCTGCTGCCGCTGCAGCATCGCCGACGCAATCTCGGGAGCGTACGCCAGATGGGTGATGCGGGCCTCGATAACCTCCACACCGGCCTTGTCGAGCCGACCTTGGATCTCCGTCTTCAGCTGAACGGCGATTTCCTCCGTATTGGCACGGAGCGATATCCTGCCGTCCTCATGCGTGTCGTACGGATACTGGGTCGCGAGGTTGCGGACGGCCGACTCACTCTGGACGTGTACGAAGTTGACGTAGTCGTCCACCTCGAACGTGGCCTCGGCCGTGTCGGTGACCTTCCAGACGACTACGGCGGCCATCTCGATCGGATTGCCATCCGTGTCGTTGACCTTCGAGCGCTCGGTCTCGAAGTTACGAACGCGCAGCGAGATCCGCCGCTTCGTGTAGAACGGATTGGCCCATCGCAGACCGTGATCCTTGACCGTGCCGACATAGCGTCCAAAGAACTGGACCACGCGGCCCTCGTTGGGATTGACGATGAAAACGCCCAACATGAGGAAGACGATGATCGGGATCGGAATGATGAGGACCACCTCCTCGAGAAAGATCATGACTCCAACATCGAGCGCGAGCGCACCAAACAGCAAGAGCAGGATGACCAAGCCAGACCGGGCTTGGATTGTTTTCTCGTGAATCATGGAACACCTCCGTCGTGATTTCATTATGATATCACTTCGATATCAGCTACGCACTTCAATGGGGTACCGAACGATCATGAGGGCCCGGAAAGACAGGCGAGCAAAACTACTGCGCCGTCGTCCCGGAAGCCTTCAACGCAGGGTTCAAGGGCAAGCGGGTTCGAAGTCGTGGGGGACCGCCGAATCGACAAGCCCTGACCAGCCGAGTCGGGATCGGCTGAGCCCAGGCTGCGGTCCTCCATATGGTCATCAGCCAAGTGCACGACGCCGACGGCAGGAAAGCCCCTCTACCGATTACGCCTCTCCTTGGAGGGGGACTCCAGTGCCGCGGTTCGTGCCCGTGACTCTTGGCGAGATTCGCTCGCTGCTACGGTTGCGATCCCTCGATCGAGTACATCCCTCCGGGGTCGGTCTCGATCGTCTGCACATCGTCGGACCCCGCAACGCGCACGCGGCACTCATTGCCCACACGCGAGAGGATCTCCGCACTCGCCAGCCTGCCGTCCGCCCAAGCGATAGAAACCTCAAACCCTCCCCGGGCTTTCAGGCCCCGGACAGACCCGTTGTGCCAGGCGGCCGGCAAGGCCGGCAACAAATGGATCTCTCCCGCGTGCGACTGCAGCAGCATTTCCGCGATGGCCGCCGTGCCGCCGAAATTGCCGTCGATCTGAAATGGCGGATGGGTGTCGAACAGATTGTCCAGCGTCGACTTGGCAAGCAACGCGTTCAGGTTCTCGTGAGCTTTCTCTCCGTCCTCAAGGCGCGCCCACAGGTTGATCAGCCAAGCGCGGCTCCACCCGGTGTGGCCACCGCCGTTGGCGAGCCGATGCTCGATCGACCTGCGAATCGCCGTGGCGAGTTCCGGCGTGCCCCTGAGCGTGAACTGGGCGCCGGGGTGTAGTCCGAATGCGTGCGAGATATGGCGGTGGCCAGGGTTCGCTTCCACGAACTCCTCCCGCCATTCCATCAGGCGGCCGTCGCTGCCGATCTGCGGACCGGCGAGATTGTCGAGCTTCTCGCGAACCTCAGCGGTGAAGTCGTCATCGATCCCGAGTTCGCCGGCGGCGCTGAGAACGTTGGTGAAGAGGTCCCAGATGATTTGCTGGTCCATGGCCGGACCCATGGATACCCTGGCCCTCTCGTTGTCCTTGGTGAGAAACACGTTCTCGGGCGACGTGGCCGGGCCGCTGACCAGTTTTCCCGTCCCCGGCTCTTCGACAAGCCAGTCGAGAAAGAACTCGGCCGCATCCTTCAGGACCGGGTATGCTCGCTCGCGCAGAAAATCCTGGTTCCGGTTGAACAGGTAGGCCTCCCACAGATGCCGCGATGTCCAGGCCGCGCCGGCCGGCCACATGCCGTACTGGGCACGACCGGACGGGCTGGTCCACCACCATGCGTCAGTCGTGTGGTGTGCGACGAAGCCGCGGGCATTGTAGTGCTCGCGCGCGGTCTTGCGACCGCGCACGCGGAGTTTGTCGAGCAAATCCCACAGCGGCTCCTGCATCTCGGACAGATTCGCGACATCGGCCGGCCAGTAGTTCATCTGGACGTTGATATTGATGTGATAGTCGGAATTCCAGGGCGGGGAGATCCTGTCGTTCCAGATGCCCTGCAGGTTCGCGGGCATTGAGCCCGGTCGCGACGATGCCATCAGCAGGTATCGACCGAATTGAAAGTACGTCGCAAGCAGATCCGGATCACTCTTGCCTTCCTGCATCGATCGCAGGCGCGAATCGACAGGGAGCTGGCGCCGGTCTCTCTCTCCCAGATCGAGCGAGACGCGGTTGAAAATCGCGCTGTGATCGGCAATTTGGGCTTCGCGGAGCTTGGCATGCGCGACGCGCTCGACGGCTGCGATCCGCCGCTCCGTCTCGTCGCTCGGGCGCCGATCGCGATAGTCCGTCGCAGCCGCCAAGACCAAGGTGACGGCGTTGGCGTCAGAGATCAGCAGAGCGGTCCCTTCAGCCCTGACCGCTCCTCCGTCGGCATGGACACGGAGTCGCGCCTCGAAGCGCACGCCGAGTTGCTGGCCTTCGTGGCTTGCGCGGCCCCGTAGCACGAGATCGCTGCCAGCAACCGTCGTCTCGGCGTCGACCTCCCGGTCGAGACGCACGACGGTCGAGATTTTCCCGGGGCGGTCAGCCTCGAAGCGAACCACCAGCACGTCGTGCGGAGCACTCGAGAAGACCTCGCGGGTGAACCTGACACCGGCGTCCGTCCACTCGGTCCGCGCTATGCCGGTCTCAAGGTCGAGTTGGCGCCGGTAGTTGCTGGGCGCTTGCGGTGGTTCTGATTCGAGCCGGAGGTCGCCCAGGGTCTGGTACCCCTTGGGAAAGACCCTCTCACCCATGATCGATTCCTCGATCTTGCGTTCGGCCTCGACGTACTTGCCGTCAAAGAGTAACTTGCGGATCTCGGGCAGGTGCTGGAACGCCCCCGGAATGTCGCGCTCTTGCGGAGCGCCTGCCCAAAGGGTGTCTTCGTTGAGCTGGATGCGTTCGTCTTCGATGCGGCCGAAGACCATCCCGCCGAGCCGTCCGTTGCCGACGGGAAGCGCCTGGACCCATTCCTCTGCGGGTCGGTCATACCAAAGCACGGGCTCCGAACGCAGGGGGCAAACGAAAAGAAACGCGAGCGCGAGGATTCTCATCGGCGCCTAGGAGGATACCAAGGTCAATCCCAGTCCCCCTTGGCGAGGTCGTTCGCCGATTCCGCAGGGGTATCGATGATCCGAGATAGTCTCATGGTTGGGTCTCGATCAGATCCGTACTCAGTCGCAACCGCTCAATGTGCGTGCAAGAGCCGACGAGCCCTGGTGACCATCCACCGTGAGACAATCACACCCTGTGCGAGTCGGGAGACCCAGGACAAGGAGAGTGCGTGATGAAAACGATTGATTTGGGTGACCGCAGGATGTACTCGGGAGAGACCGCCAAGGAAATCGTTGAAGACATCCAGTCTTGTGGGATCTTCGTGGCCGAACTTCCGCTGGAAGATTACCTTGCTCAAACGAAAGCACTCGCGCTCAAGTTTCATGGTGTCGAGTTGGACATCAGCGGCGACACGCTAGAGGATCGTTGTGAGAACCTGCTGCAATCCATACTGGATGTCGGCTTGGGTAGGATTGTGTCTCAGGATGGTGTAAAGGAGAGCAGCAAGCGCGGGTGAATTCGCTTCCAACGGAGGAATGATGAATGCTCGCGTAAGCATTCGTCGTTGGACACGCAAGACGCAGGTAGACAAGGGGCGGCCCAAGGCAAGAAGCATCAACTCCAGGCACCTTCTGCAATGCCATATTTCACCCACACCATCTTTACCGTCGACGTGGTCGTCCTCGTGCTGACGTTGGCGGGAACAGCCTGGTCGGTTGCGATTCCTGATAGACGGATCTGGCCACCGCCGTATCGGCTTTCATGGCAACACTCACTGAGCTGGGCTTGTTTCTTTGTGGTTTTGGGGATCAGCGCAGCCCTGCTGTTCCTGGACTGGAATTCGTGGGTGTTCCAGAGCGATGCCCGTTTCATCATCGGTATTCCACTGGCTCTGTTTGGAGGGCTTCTGGGAGCCTGGGGAGTTGTCGCTCTTGGTCTGACGAATTCTTCGGGGCTGGAGGACGGATTCGTTTTGTCCGGGCCCTACCGATTCACCCGCAATCCGCAATACCTGGGTGACATCATCTTCTTCCTCGGGGTAAGCATAATTGCCAACTCCCTGCTCCTTTGGATTGCCCATGCGCTGCTGATCCTCGTGTTCCTCATTGCTCCGTTGGCCGAGGAGCCCTGGTTGGAAGGCCAGTATGGACGGGTGTACCGCGAGTATCGACGAGATGTTCCCCGATTCCTTTGACCACCCCGTCAGACATCGTCTCCGGTGTACTGGGATTGGAAGGCCGCCCAAGTCGCAACATCTGTCCCAGAACCATCGAGGATGGCGACAGGTCCATCCGGCTCGGCCCGACTACTTGCCAGCAGGGTCAGAGCTCACACCTCTACCGTTACCCATCCGCCCGACCGTGCGGACTTCGTTCGAGAACACAGCGAATCGGGGCGGTCACTCGAAGAGGTGAACCCCTACGGAGATCAGTACGCCGTTCGTCTTGTACCGGTAGTCGAGACGCAGCTCGGGCGAGTCGATGATCCAGTCGGTGAGCGAATCGAAGTATCGGACCCGGAAATCCACCGGCCACTTCAGGCGCAGCGTCGTTCCCGCACCGATGCCCCACGACCACCTGCCCAGGCGCTCGCGGTCTTCGCCGGCCACTCCGGTCTCGGGATTCGTTCCTCCGGTAGCGAACTCCGTCCAGTCTCGACGGATCCCGCCCACGAAATAGACCTCGGCCAGGCTGGCTGCAATTGATCGTCCCAAGATGATGTTGCCACCCGCTCCCACCAAGTCGCTGTAATCCCACCTGCCGGGCCAGACGTCGTGGACGTTCCCGTTCGGGGTCGGGGAGATTGTGCCCTCGAGCATGCGCTGACCGGAGACGACACCCTCCACCTCGCCGCCCACGAGCCAGTTTCGAGGCAGGCCCAGGCGCAGCCCAGCCGCGACATTCCCGAATAGCGAGAGGCCCGAAGAGGATGACGTGCTCGAACTCGATCCGCCCTGAATGGTTACTTTCTTGGTGTGCTCAACGGTAATCCCGCCCATCTCCGGAGCGACACGCATGTAGAAGCGGGACTGCGCGTTAGCGGTGCCCGCTCCACCGTACAGGCCGGCTACCAACACCAAGCCAATCAGCCCCCAAGGGCTACGCCCGTCGGTCTTCAAAGGCGCTCCAGTTCCCTTGGATCGAACCATGCCTCATAGTTTACGTGCGACCGCGGCGATACTCTCCGCAAGGCTCATCCGTACTCAATCCTTGCCGGTGAGCTTCGCGGAACTTGCCAAGACTTGATTGGGAATCAACTCCATGCCTCAAGAGAACCGGACCCGTGCGGGAGTTCCCGAGGCTCTCGGGCGTCATCTTGGGATTGCCCTTCGCGATGGGCAGGTCAGCGAAGCAAATGACCTTGTTCTTTCAACCTCGATGCAGTCTCGTCGGGACCCAGAACCGCTCAACCATAATCCACGAAATCCCTTGCCTCGCCATATGCTTGACGAGTCAGTTTGGATACCGAGTCTATTCCCGCCTGGTTGGTCTCGTTGGTCTGCGCAGTTTTGGCAGCCCTCGTATGCCGGAGCCGCGGCCCGAGGAGCGGGCGGGTCCTGCAAGGAACTCCGGCTGTTATCATGCGCCCATGGCTGTTTCCACGACGCTCGTCGGTCGGGTGACCCGCCCGGCCGAGGTGCGGCTGGAGGACTACCCCTACTCGGACGGCCGGGTCCTGATGGAGGCCGACCCGCATGCGAATTCGATCGTGGCGATGCGCAACCAGCTGCAATGGCATTTCGAGACTCGCCCGGACGTCTATGTGGCCGGCAGCCTGGCGGTGTACTACCGCCAAGGCGACCGCAGCGCCGTGGTGGCGCCGGATGTGTTCGTGGCGCTGGGCGCGGAGCAGAAGGATCGCCAGTCGTACCGGATCTGGGAGGAAGGCGGGGTGGTGCCGGCCTTCGTGGTGGAGGTGGCGTCGCCAGCGACGAGCCGCCTGGACGCGACGGGCAAGCGGGAGACGTACGAGCGGATGGGGGTGCTGGAATACTGGCGGTTCGACCCGGCGGGGATCCGGATTCCGCAGGGCTTGGTGGGCTGGCGCCTGGAAGCAGGCCGGTACGAGCGGGCGCGGGAGACGGGTGCGGCTGGCTGGTACCGGAGCAAGGAATTGGGGCTGGAGTTGCGGGCAGAAGGGTGGCTGCTGCGCTTCCGGGACCCGCAGCTGGGGCGGGACCTGATGACCCATTCGGAGGTCAGCCGGGCATTGCAGGGATCCGAGCGCGAGCGCGACAAAGCCGAGCGAGAGCGCAACAAGGCCGAGCAGGAGCGCGACAAGGCCGAGCGGGAGGCCGAAGCGGGGACTGCGGCGCGACTAACGGCTGAGCGGGAGCGCGACGAAGCGAATCTACGGATCCGCGAACTGGAGGCAAGACTGCGGTTGTCCGGCAAGTCTGGCTAGCTTCCCACCGTTCGGAGCGATCTCCGCCCGACCGGCAAGACAGCATGGCGCACAAGTTGCTGATCCAGGGCACGGATGCGGCCCCGATTGAGAAGGCAATGGTCGCAACGGACGCTTCGACACTGCGGCTCGGCCTGTAGCAATGGAGGCAGCCGCTGACTGGATTCCTTGTCCCGCCACAAGGTGGACGGATGAGACCGGATTGGACGCCAGCGCTCTGCCAGCTTGCGTGCTCTCGGCGGTCAGAGGCAGCGCCTCGCTAGTCCTATCGACTTGAGTCAGAATGCCTTCGGCAGCCTCACGCCGATCGCTTGCGCCGACACCCGTGCTCTCTTGGCTATGATTGGTGCGACACCCGCCGGGGCCCGAATGACCAGATCTCTGCCGTCCCCTCATTTCGCCATTTGTGTCCTCGCGCTCATTGCAGCGCTGCCGCTATCCGCCGACCAACGATTCCGCATCCTCTTCGGAGGTGCCGACCCGACAGTTGTGGATTGGAGCGGTTCGCTATCCGCGGCGTCTGGCTCGGTGTCGATCGTCGCATCCCATCATTTCGCCGCGAGCGAAGCGTTCGATGTGTCCACTTGGAACTGCGGCAACCAGTGGGACGGCAACCTTCAAATGGAGCCAAGGGACCAAGCAGCGTTCCCTGCGACGCGATGGAAAGGCGTTGTCGTGGACGTGGATGGCAGCGAAGCGACCCGTATTTCGATCCGGACAGCCCAGGGTGATGCGGCATTCCGCACGGATCTGATCCGTTACCACGAGCCTTTGAGTCTCCTTGACGGACGCATCCGGGTCGAGCGCGTGCCGAGGGCGGAGCGCATGTCGGAGAGCTTGGCGGACGATGACTACCCAGCCATCGCAATCGGCCCGGATGGGCGCTTGTGGGTGGCGTGGATCGCCTTCGAGAACGGGGCGGACACGATTCAAGTCCGATCCTCCGCCGATGGCGTTACGTGGGACGAGGCGGTAACCCTCGCTGGGGCGGGCGAATACTACCAGGTCGCCTTGATCGCGAATCGGCCCGGCGCCGTAACCGCTGTCGCATCAAGGATCAGCGACGGTGTCGTGCATCTCTATAAAGTGGAGTACCCCTTGGGCGGGTCGCCGTCAGGAAGCCAACTGACTCGCGGCCCCGGTCCGGATACGTTTCCGCGCATGGCAGCAGCGCCGAACGGGGATGTCTATCTTGCCTACCAGTCCGGTGCGAAGGGAAACACCGACATTTCCTTGATGGTCCGCAAGGGGGACACGTGGTCGGCGCCAATCCAGGTCACACAGCATCCGGCCAACGATTGGGAACCTTCGATCGCAATCAACTCGCGCGGCGAGGCAGCTATTGCATGGGACAGCTACCGGCACGGCAACTACGACATCTTCCTGCGCCGGTTCGTCGGCGGCGCTCCGGGGCCCCTCGAACGCATCACGGCAAGCGATGACTTCCAGGCCCATGTGAGCCTGGCCTACGACCACCGCGACCGGCTGTGGATGGCCTGGGACAACGGGGGACCAGACTGGGGCAAGGACCACTACGGCATTAATGGGATCCACCGCGGCGAGAGCGGCCTCTACTTTCATCGCCAGGCACAGGTGAGGGTGCTTGATCGTGGACGCATCGCCCGTCCAGTCCCACCGATCGACCATCGGTTTCCGCCGAGTCCGATCACCGGAAGTTGGATGGCACTCGGACTCGACAGCGCCCGGCAGACCTATACCGAATACCCGATCCTCCAGGTCGACGGAGAGGGGCGCATCTGGGCGATCCTGCGGACGCGTACCCTGGGCCGCGCGAATCCGCCGTCGGTCGCAGCCCGGTCAATCTTTCCGTACTGGGACTACAAGGTCACGATGTTCGACGGTACCGGCTGGACGCCGCCGGTATGGCTTCCCTTCTCCGACGGCCGCAACGAGCAACGGCCCGCAACGGCGGTGGACACATCGGGGAACCTGTGGATCGTGTCGCAAACGGACGGAAAGAGCTATCCGTCCGAAAACGATCGATTCTGGCAATACGATGTGTACGCCGGCAAGCTCGATCTCGCCAAGACCGCAGGAGGCGCGGTCGAGGACGAGTTCTTCGTCGGCACTGACGACCTCGCCGCCCCCGAGATTGCCGACGATTCCCGGCCAGCACTGACGGCGCCCCTCTGGAAGACCTACCAAATGGAGGCTGGCGGCGAGAAGTATCACGTCACATGGGGCGACTTGCATCGACATACCGATCTCTCGTTCGACGGCTACAGCGACGGCAGCCTATACGATTGCTACCGGTACGCCCTGGACGCAGCGGGGATGGATTTCCTGGGACCGTCCGAGCATGTGCTGCCGGAGAAGGCCGATACGGCGTACATGTGGCGCATGGTGGACAAGGCGGTGGACGTTTACAAGATCCCCGGAGTCTTCTATCCGCTGCTCAACTACGAGCGCACCGTCGCCTATCCCGATGGTCATCGCAATATCGTCTGGAACGGGCGCGGTTACGACCCCATCCGAATCACGCCGGGAGACCGCGAGAACGGCGTCGCCGAGGATGACATGCTGCTGCTGTGGAAGGAACTGCTTTCCGGGGGAAGGCCGAAAGCGATCAGCATCCCCCACACGCCCGCCACGCAGATGGGAACGGACTGGCGCTACAACGATGAGAAGGCCGAGCGATTGGTCGAGATGTTCCAGGGGAATCGCGATTCCTACGAGTACTTCGGGGCACCCCGCAGCGCGACCGCGGAACGGATCGTCGTCGGGGGCTACATCACCTCGGGGGAAATCAGGCCGAAGGGCTTCATCTGGAACGCGTTGGAGAAGGGCTACAAGATGGGATTCATCGCGAGTTCGGACCATCGCTCGACGCACATGTCCTACGCGGCGGTGTACACGCCGGATCGCACCTATTCGGACATTTGGAACTCGCTTCATGACCGCCGGACGTATGCTGCGACCGACTACATCATCGTCGACTTCCAGAGTGGCGGGCGCCCGATGGGCGCGGAATTCTCCACGAGCGAGCCCCCGCGCTTCGACATACGGATCATCGGCACGGGAAAGATCAAGCAGATTGATGTGATCAAGGACAACACGTTCGCCTATACAGCGCATCCGGACGTGGGCGAGGTCACGTTCTCCTATACGGACTCCGACATCGAAGCCGGCTCGCACTACTACTACGTGCGAGTGATCCAGGAAGACGACAACATGGCCTGGGGCAGCCCCATCTGGGTCGACTACCACGGCAACTAGTCGCGGAGCCGCAAGCCAGGCGATCTCCGCCCAACAAGAATCGCGAGGAGCGAGCACGATGTTCACGAAACAGCCGAACGGTGCGAGGAGTGCCGCGCTCGCGGTAATCGTGGCAGGCGGCATCCTGGCCCAGACACAGGAAACCGACCCGACCGACGGCAAGCCGGCATGGAGGTTCGAGGAGATCGCCGGGGGCGTCTTCTTCGCCACTGGAACCGGTGCGATGACGACGATGAGCAACTCGCTGGTGATCGTCAATGACGACCACGCGATGCTCGTTGACACAAGCGTTTCGCCGGTTGCCGCGCGCAAACTCGTCGCCGAGATCCGGTCGGAGGTCACCGAGAAGCCGATCCGGTACGTGTTCAATACCCACTTCCATTTCGATCACGCCCACGGGAACCAGGTCTTCGGCGACGATGTCGAGATCATTGGCCACGAATACGTCCGCGAGCAGCATCTGGCGAACGTGCTCGGGCAGCGCACGAACCGGACGTTTACCGCAGCTATCCCAGGGGCGATCGAGCGCCTCAAGGAGAGAGTTGCTGCCGAGACCGGCACGACCGAACGTGCCCGGGCCGAGACCAATCTACGCGTGGCCGAGGCCCATTGGAATGCGATTCAAGAGACCGAGGTCAGACCCCCAAATGTGACCTACAGGGACAAGTTGAAGCTTGTCAAAGGCGGGCGTGAGGTGCAGTTGCACTTCGTCGGGCGCGGCCATACCGGTGGCGACACGATGGTGTTCCTGCCACTCGAGCGGCTCGTCTTCACGGGTGATTTCCTCGTGGGGGCGCCGGGTGCAAACGGCCTGCCGTACATGGGCGACGGGTTCGTGAACGAGTGGCCCGCCAGCCTCCAACGGCTCAAGGCACTCGATTTTGAGACGATCATTCCGGGCCATGGCACACCGTTCCGCGAGCGGGGCCAGATCGACGACCTGCAGCGCTTTCTGCGCGATCTCTGGACGCAGGTCTCGAGGCTTCGTTCGGAGGGGCTTTCGGCAGAAGAGGCCGCAAAGCGGGTGGACTTGGGCACCCACGAGGCGACCTACGGCGCCCGGGCGAGAAGGGTCGATCCACGGGCGGTGGTGCGGATATACGAAGTCCTCCAGCTCCAGCACCCGCTTTGAGCGCATAGCCCGACAGCCCCGCTGCCCGACGCAGTACGCGTTGAGCGACAGGCCGCTCGTTCGCGCCGAATCCAACGTATTCAGCGTGAACACCTCGTTCCTGTCTCCAGGGCTCGGCCAAACGCGAACTACCGCCAGTTCGCACTGATCGGCTCGACGTTGATCGTCGGTAGCAAGGATCTCAAGCGCGACTTCTGGTCGGCGTGCTCGGGCGAGGAAGCGAGGTTGTTCCACTCGTGCGGATCATCTCCGTGATCGTAGAGTTCCTCGTCACCGTTCTCGTAGCGAATGTACCGATAGCGACGAGTCCGCACGGAATGGTTGCCAAACAGGTAGGTGGTGATCGCGTGGTGGGGCCAGTCGGCATCCGCGTCCTCGAGCAGGGGCCGCAGGCTGTGACCCTCCAAGTGACCGGGAGGCTCCAGTCCCGCCAAGTCCGCCAGCGTCGGATAGATGTCCAGCGTCGAGACCGGCGCCGTAGACAGGCTTCCCGGTGTGGTGACACCCGGCGCAACAACGATCAGCGGAACGTGAGTCGAGTCCTCCCAGAGCGTGTACTTGCGCCACTGGCCCTTCTCGCCCAAGTGATACCCATGGTCGGAGAACAGGACGACGATCGTCTCCTCCGCACGGCCGCTCGCATCCAGCTTGTCGAGCAGTTGCCCCACCATCGCGTCGGCGAAGCTGATGCTGGCGAGATACGCCTGCACGCCCCGTTCCCAATTGCCGCTCTCGATGACCCACCGATGGACCCTCTGGTTTGAGGCGTACCGCTCCGAGCCTGGCACGTCGTCCAGATCGTCAGGCAGGGTTACAGGCAATTCGACGCGGTCCAGCGGATGCATGTCGAAGTAGGTCTGCGGCACGTACCACGGGATGTGTGGCCTGTAGATCCCGACTCCGAGGAACAGTGGCTTGTCGAACTTCGCCTGAAGTTGCCGACCCGCCCAGGAGACAACCTGGCCGTCACCCATCGCGCTGTCCTCGGCGACCACTGGCGACCAGTCGAAGAAACCGCTGATAAACCCGGGATTCTTATTGACCGGGCGCCCCAGCGGGCGAATCTCGTCCGGAAGCTGGCGATTCGGCGCCGGATAGTAGTCATCGAAACCTTCTTTCGGAAGCAAACCGTAGAACTGCAACCGATTGACCGTCGCGGCGTGAAACAGCTTGCCGCTGCCCAGCGTGTGGTATCCGTTCCGCTGCAGAAACAGTGGCAGCACGGGCTTGCCCTGCAACGCCGGAGCCTTCCTCCAGTCCTGACGATTGACGTAAACCCCGAAGGACGATGTCAGCATTCCGCTCATCAGCGACGCGCGCGACGGATTGCATAGCGGCGCCGTGATGTGCGCGTTCGTGAAGGTCGTTCCGCGACTGGCGAGGCGGTCGATGTTGGGCGTCTGTGCTTGAGAATGTCCGCCAAGTGGACCGACCCAGTCGTTGAGATCGTCGATGGCGATCAGGAGAATGTCGGGGCTGTCACCGACTACCTGGACGGGCGCTAGCAACCACAAGCTAAGCACGAGGGACAGGTTGGCAGTCTTCACGATTCTCCTAGTGGTCGCAGAACAGCGGCCTGAAGATTATAGCGGCGACCCAGCCGCGATCAGATAGTCGTTTCGCTGCGATGGCCCTACTGATTTGGTGTGCCCGTGGCAATCCAGTCGGTCCGTTTCCGTCGCCACTCCGAGGTAGGTTCCAAGGGAGCTTAGGGTTGAGACAGGCCACACGGATTTGGTTCGATTCCTTGGGCCTAGGCTGCGGAATGCACGGAAGCCAAGCCATTGAGTGAGAGCAGTCTAGCGGGCTCTCGCCTTCGTGCTTCACAGTCCTCGGCAGGAATCAACGGCCAATCGACGGATTGTGCTGCCGGCAAGACCCAACCTGTCCCCGGGCGACGAACTGGCACGTGAGGTGCTGCATCGGCCCGCGTTGCGGAGCCATCGTTCCGCATCGCTTGCGTCGGCGGGAAAGCCGCAGTCCCGTTACGCCAGCATAGGACGCTCACCTTTGGGTCCGGGAATTGGATCTCCCAACTCTCTCGCTGTATCAATCCAGAGATCCGTCGCTTGATTGACGTGCCGGAGGGCGGCCTCCTGCGTATCTCCATGAGCCATGCAGCCGGGAAGCTAGGGCACTTCAGCCACGAATGCACGGTCCGCTTGGCTCCAATACAGAATGATCTCGTACTTGTACCTCACTCCTCCTCAGCCAGTTTGTGCTTCAAGATAACGCGACGGACCTGCGCCACCTGATAGGGTTTCGGATGGCCATCGTCGCGTTGCAGATCGATTCTCCCTGAGACGCCTTCCCGTCTAGACAAATGATGGCTCCCTCGCACGCATTCGGTGAACCCCAAGCTCCGTAGCAGATTGCGAATGTCGTCGAATCGGATATTGGCATCTTACCGGCGCCCAGAATCATTCCAAGAATGTCCTTGTGCCGGCCCATTCGAGAGCTCCGTCCAGCCAGCCTCGCACCTTAGCTCCAGACGACGGTTCCAAGCTTGCGCCACGCCGGAACTGCAGTACGGCTCGTCGTGGCTGGATCGCCATGCGGCGCGTGCAGTTGACCAACTGGATTGGGACCACCGCATCTTGCAAATCCTGGGTTGGGGACCGCTGGAAGCCGAACCTGTCCCTCCCGGCAGCAGCGCGGGCAGCAATTGCAAAAGACACTTGATGTCGGCAACGGTGCAGTTATAGTGGGAAATTGTCAGGGTTCCGTCACGCCATTCTCTGCAGCGCAGTGCTAGGCTTCGCCTGGGCCTGCGCCGAAGCCCCTGAACCGGTCGAGAGCCAGACTCTGCTAGAGGAGTGCGGACCGGGTGAGGGGCCGGACGACGCCCGGTGCGGCACGATCAAGGTTTTCGAGGACCGAGACCGGGCGGCTGGCCGGACGATCGATCTGACTGTCGTCGTCTATCCGGCAAGGAGCCGGGACGCGCAACCCGACCCGCTCTTCGTGCTGGCCGGCGGTCCCGGCCAAGCGGCTGCGCAATTGAGCGAAATGCTAGCGCGCATGCTCGGCGACGTGCGGGTAGACCGCGATCTCGTCTTTGTCGATCAGCGAGGCACGGGCGAGTCGAACGGCCTGCCCTGCGAAGAGGACTCGGACGACCTGCAATTGCTCGGAGACACCGATCACTTCGTAGAGACCATCCTGGATTGCCTTGAAGGCTACGACGCCGACTTGCGGTTCTACACAACCCCCGTCGCAATGGACGACCTGAACGAGGTGCGCGAGAAACTCGGTTACGACACGATCAACCTGTGGGGCGGTTCGTATGGGACACGCGCCGCTCTGGTCTATCTGCGGCGGCACGGCGAGACTGTTCGCAGCATCGTGCTCGATGGCGCCGTTCCGCTTGCGATGAAGCTGCCTGCGTCGTTCGCCCTGGACGGACAACGCGCCCTGGACCTCATGTTTGATGCCTGCGAGGCGGAAGATCCCTGTCGGAAGCGATTCCCCGACTTGCGCCTCAGATTCACCGAACTGCTGGAGCGACTGGATCGCCGAGCGATCGATGCCGGGTTGAGGCATCCCAGGACCGGCGAGCACCAGCGAGTCGAAGTGGGACGAGATTTCGTCACGGGAATGCTGCGGACGGCGCTCTACGAACCCGGCACAGCATCGATGGTGCCATTGATCATTGACCAAGCGCACCGAGGGGACTTCGGGGGGCTGTTTGCGCTGGCTCTCGCCACGGAGAGTGCGCCCGAGGAGAGCACGATGTACCTCGGGATGCACTTTGCTGTCATGTGCGCGGAAGACCTCCCCTGGATCAACACCGAAGAACTCCGCCAGGAATCGGCCGGCACGTTCTTGGGCGATTCGTATGTCGAGGCTTGGGAAAGAATCTGCGCCGGCCGGGAATGGGGGATCGTCGGCGAGGATTACCGCGATCCAGTGCGCTCCGACGTCCCAACGCTGGTGCTGTCGGGCGAACTCGATCCAGTCACGCCGCCGCGCTGGGGGGAGGCGACGTTGGAGAATCTCTCGACCGGCCGCCACATCGTCGTGCCGGGTCTCGCCCACGGCACGTCCAGCAAGGGCTGCGTTCCGGGCTTGATCGACGAGTTCGTGCGCAACATCGATCCCAGCGCGCTTGACGACGCGTGCGTACAAGAGATCCAGCGGCCACCTTTCTTCGTCACACACGGGGGCCCGACCATGTCGGGGCGCAATGATTGAAGTCCACGACCTGCGAAAGACGTTCGGCGAAGTCGTTGCCGTGGACGGAATCTCCTTCCGCGCCGAGGACGGGAAGGTCACAGCCCTGCTGGGGCCGAACGGCGCGGGAAAGACGACGACGTTGCGGACGATCTACGGCCTGATCAAGCCCGACGGGGGACACGTCTCGATCGATGGACTCGATATCGCCACGGATCCAATGGCTGCCCAGCGGCGCATCGGAGCGCTGCCAGAAGCTCGCGGCGGATACCCTCGGCTGACGCCACGCGAGCACGTGCAGTACTTCGCCCGGCTGCATGGGCTGAGTCGGCGCGACTCGGGCGAGCGCTGCGAAGCGCTTGTCGAACGGCTCGGCATGGGCGAGATTGCTGACAGGCGCACCGAGGGGTTCTCCCACGGTGAGCGCACCAAGGTGGCCTTGGCGCGGGCCCTCGTCCACGAGCCGCAGAACGTCCTGCTGGACGAGCCAACGAACGGACTCGACGTGCTCAGCACGCGGGCAATCCGAGATCTTGTCCGCCATCTGCGCGGAGAGGGCAAGTGCGTCCTTTTCTCCAGCCACATCATGCAAGAGGTCGCAGCGCTTTGCGACTCGATCGTGGTGGTCTCGAATGGAACTGTGGTGGCCCACGGCACGCCCGATGACTTGCGGGCGGCAACGGGTCGGGAAAGCCTTGAGGATGCCTTCGTGGCGTTGACACAGGAGAGCGGGGCATCGGCATGAAGCACTTTCTCGCTTCTCTCGGAGTCGTGTTCGGCAAAGAGTTGACGGATGGTCTCCGCGACCGTCGCTCGATCCTGTCCGCGGTCGTGCCCCTGGCCATTCTTCCGCTGATGATCCTGTTCAGTTTCTATGCGCTCTCCGAAGAGATCGATCGCGCCAGAAGCATCACGGTTCCCGTGATCGGAGCCGAGCACGCGCAGACTCTGGTCGACTGGCTGGACCAGCAGACCGGCGTGGAGATCGAGCTCGGCATCAGTGAGCCGCGGGCGTTGGTGCGCAGCGGCGAGCGCGATTTGGTGCTGGTCGTACCAGAGGAGTTCGGCACGCGCTTCGAGGGGGCGCGGACGGCGGAGCTTGAGATCGTCGTCGACAGCTCGGATCGAGGAGCCGACCGGGCTGCCGACCGTCTGCGGAGCTTGCTCCGGTCATACGGCGCGCAGGTCTCCACCCAGCGGCTGATTGCCCGCGGGATCAGTCCAGAGGTGATCGCGCCAGTCCGCATCGAGACGATCGACATGGCGACCCGCCAGGAACGCCTGGCGATGGTGTTCGCGTTCATCCCGATGTTCCTGGTCATGACGGCGTTTCTCGGCGGTCTGCAAATCGCGATCGACTCCACGGCCGGGGAGCGCGAGCGCCTGTCGCTGGAACCGCTCTTGCTGAACCCCGTGCCGCACCTCTCGATCGTCGGCGGAAAGTGGCTGGCTTCGACAGTCTTCGCGTTAGCGAGCCTGATCCTGACGGCCGGGGTGCTAATGGTAGTGCTCGATTACTCGCCGATGCAGCGACTCGGGCTGAACCTCGAGATGGGTGTTCCCGAATTCATCAGCATGCTTGGGAGCGTGCTTCCGCTGGCGCTGTTGGCCTCGGCGCTCCAGATGGGCATCTCGACACTCGCGCGGTCGTACAAGGAAGCGCAGACCTATGTTTCCTTTCTGATGTTTGTGCCACTGCTCCCGATGATGATGTCGATGGGGTCGTCGATCGAGCCGACGCTGTGGAAGCTCGCCGTCCCTATCCTGGGCCAACACATCCTGGTTACCGAGGTCCTGGAAGGCAATATCCCGGAGCCCCTGTGGCTCGCGTTGGCCACAGCATCAACGATTGCCGGGACCGTCCTGTGCCTTGTCCTGACTGCCCAACAGTTCCGCAGGGAGAAGATCGTGTTTGGTCGCTAGACGGCGCGTCTGCCGAGGTGCTGCGACAGGCTTGGCGAAGTTCCGAATCCGCTGCAATATAATTCGTTCAGGTGCGACCAAGACAGCCCAAGGCAATATTGGGACTGCTTCTGGCGGCGATCGGGTCGGCAACAACGCTCCCCGACGAGACGGCTCCGCTGGAACAACAGCTGACGCGTCTTCTCGAAGTTTTCACGTTTCTTGACGAGAACCTGGCGGACTCCTTTGATCCAGCTGCGGCAATCTACGGCGGCGCGCTCCCGGCGATGCTGCAAACACTCGACCCGCACTCGGCCTTTCTCGATCCGTTTCAATTCGAGAGTTTGCAGGAGATGCAGCGATCGACCGAGAAGGGCTTCGGAAGCGTCGTCAACCTCCTGCCCGGACGGGTGATCGTCCTGCAGACACTCCCGGACAGCCCCTCGGCCCGGGCGGGGATCGCGCCAGGGGACGAAATCCTCGTCCTCAACGGTCAGCCGCTGGCCTACATGCCTATCGAGCAGCTTGTCGCGGTACTCGGAAATGCGCGGCAGGGCCGAGCAGAGCTGATGGTGAAGCGCCCCCACTTCACCAAGCTGATCGAGATGTCGCTGATCCCCGCCGAAATGGCCGACCCGAGCGTTTCGCGACATTTTCTCATCGAGCCTGGGCTCGCCTATGTCAAGGTCTTGAACTTCGAAGCCGAGACCGCCAAGGAGCTCAGCGAGGCGCTGGAAGCGATGGGCGGTGAAGAACTCGAAGGATTGGTGCTGGACTTGAGGGGTAATCCCGGAGGCATCGTCGAATCGGCCGTGCAAGTCGCGGCCTTTTTCCTGGAGCCGGGCGACCGGCTGCTGTGGGTGGATGGACGCGGTGGCCCCAAAGAAGAGCTGCAGGTGCCGCCCGGGTTCAAGCCGTACAGGTTTCCAATCCGGGTCATGATCGACGAGCGAACGGCAAGTGCAGCCGAAATTGTCGCTGGCGCCCTGCAGGACCACCAGCGAGCGAGAGTCCTCGGGCTTCGCAGCTTCGGAAAGGGGCTGGTGCAGAGCGTATTCGAACTCAGCGGAGGCACGGCGTTGGCCCTGACGACAGCGTTCTACCAGACGCCGGAGGGGCGCACGATCCAGCGATCACTTGGGGCATGCGGAGAATTCCAGCTCGCGGCTTGCGATGAGGAGCCGGCGCCCGAGCAGCGCGGTGGCATCGAACCCGACCTGATCACCGGCCCGCACCCGCTGTCGGCATTCGAGCAGGCTATGCTGGCTTCGAATTCGTTCCTGGAATTTGTTCGGGACTACGTGGCGAACCGGTCCGGCTTCGACGAGACCTTCGAGGCCGACAACTCAATGTTGGACGACTTCCAGGCCTTTCTCTCGGAACGGCATATTCGGCCGTCCATCGCGGAATGGTCATCGACCTTGCAGTTCATCCGCTCGATGCTCAAACAGGAAGTGCTGAATCTGACGATCGGAGTGGCTGCGGGAGACGAGGTTGAGATTCGCCGAGATCCCGCCATCCAAACAGCGATCCGGGAGCTTCGCGCAGAGAAGCGCTAGGCACGAGGGCCGGCCGGTTTGCCTAATGGCCCCCAATTGAACAAGAATGTGTAAAGGGTCCGGTATGCGCAAGACGAGTTGCAAGGCACTGGCTATCGCAGCGGTCGTGCTCGCTTCAGCCGGGTGCAACGAGTCCGAAAGTGTTCGGATCGGAGTCGTGCCGAAGGCCGTGGCACACGAGTTTTGGGGCGCCGTCCATGCCGGAGCTGCCGAAGCCGCTCGCGAAGCGGGAATCGAGATCGAGTGGCAGGGTCCGTCCACGGAAATCGAGTTTTCGCGCCAAATCGAGATTATCGATGCGATGATCAATTCCCGCGTAGACGGTTTGGTGATCGCCCCAACAGAGGCGACGGCGCTGATCGGAGTCGTCGAGCGCGCCGCGCGGGAAGGCATCCCGGTCACGATCTTCGACTCGGGAATCAATACCGACCAGTACGTTTCCTTCGTTGCGAGCAACAACTACGAGGCCGGCGTGACGGCCGCCCACACCCTAGCCGGGCTGCTGGGCAACAGGGGCCGGATCGTGATCGTGAAGATGGTGCAGGGCTCGGCATCCACGATGCAGCGCGAAGCCGGCTTCGAGGAGACCCTCAAGAAGGACTATCCGGACATCGAGATTGCCGACTCGAAGTTCTGCCAATCCGACCGCGCGCTCGCGCTGGCCGTTTCGGAGAACATGCTCACAGCGCACCCGGACCTCGACGGGATGTTCGCGTCGGCCGAACCGGCCACGGTCGGCGCGGCCAAGGCGCTTCGCAACCGTGGCCGACACGACAGCGTGAAGCTGGTTGGCTTCGATTGGACCTACACGCTCGAGCGGGACTTCCGAGAGGGTGTCGTCCGTGCGCTGGTCGTGCAAGATCCCTTCCAGATCGGCCGCCTGGCGATCGAGACCGTGCTGCAGGCATTGCGCGGAGAAACACCCCCCAAGCGCATCGATACCGGAATCCATGTCGTGACCATGGACAACCTGGAAACGCCCGAGATCGAGAAGCTCCTGAGACTCGATCTGGGCAAGTACTTGCCCTAGGCTAGGTTCCAGCTTCCTCCGACCGGGTCGAATCGAAGGAGTTGCGGTATGGCAACCAGCTGACTGGCTAGCGGGAGATCACGGCCCTGAAGCGCCGGAGCAGGATAGCCCCCAAGAGCAACTGGTACGAGAAGCCAATCAAGAAGTAGAGCCAAACCCCCGTCTCGCCCGATTCCAACATCCAAAACACCTTGACCGGCCAGTACAGCGGGTCGATCCCGAATGCCACCTGCCATTGCGATGAGACGAAGTAGGCCAGGACTGGCGGCCAGGCCAGGATGCCTGCGGCCTTGAGCAGGGCGAATCCCTGCACCTTGTTCGACGCGAAGGCGCCGACGAACAGTGCGTACAGCGGCGCGACGGGGGCTGCCTGAACGGAGGCGATCAGTGCCGGGACGACTCCCATCGTCACCAAGCCTGTGATCGCGATCATCGCCATCATCATCCCGACACTCACCACCATCGGCACGGCGATCCGGTACAGCAGGTAGCCCTCGACGGTCAGCGGCGTCACTTGCAGCGCAGCGAGAGTGCGGTCGTCTCTTTGGTCGAGCAGCAGGAAACCGACGACAGCACCCATGAGCGTCGGAACCATCAGCACGAGGAAGCTCACCAGCAATGGGTAATACGTAGCCAAGTCGAACCCGTAACGCTCGACGAGCAGGACGCGAAGCACCGGCACACCCCACCGGAAGAGCAAGGCGAGGACGATCGGCATGCCGATCAACCATCGCAGCATGCTGTCCCGCATGACGCTTTTGGCGTCAATGGGGCCGAGAGCGCGAATCACGGCAGTCGCGGTCGGCACTAGCGGCTCCCGTTGCGATTGACGACAGAATGGTCAAATGACCGGCGGCTGGCGACCAGCAGCAACGCCGACCAGAGTAGGGAATACAGCACGCCGTAGGCGTACTGCCATGGCGGAATCGGTCGGAACGCCCCTGTCAGCAACACAAGGGGCGCACGGAGCGGATGGAGGTAGAGGAGCCAAGTGTCCCAGAGATCGAAGTAGTGCAGCAGCGGCAGGGACAGCAGCATGACAAAGAGGACCGATGGGAACAGGTACTCGTTGATCGACTCGTAGCGGACAACGAGGACGAACCCGGCAAGCGTATAGAGGATCGCTGCCAGCACCGTCCCGGTGACCAGAGGCGGACCTGCAAAGCCACTGCCGTACGCCGCCCAGACGATGACGAACTGCTCAATGAGCGCGAGGCCAGCCAGCGTCACGGTCTTCGAAGCCAGGTATTCCCAGCTGGAGAGCGGAGTCACGACTTGAGCTTCCAGCGTCCCTTCGCTGTTCTCCAGCAACAACATTCCGGCCACGAAATAGAAGTTGACCATGACCAGGTTTCCGAACACGATGGCGGGCAGTAGATAGCCCCAGTCGAATTCGGGAAGCTGGGTGAGCAGAACGAGCCAGCACAGCAGCACGAACGCCACGGCATGGTAGAAGCCGTTCCGGACCTGTAGCCGGAGGTCGAGGCGAATCGTCGCGGCCAGCCTGGACATCGGCTCACTGCAAGCTCTGACCGGTGACGCGAATGAAGACATCCTCGAGGGTCGCTTCCTGGGTGTGAAGAGTGTGAATCGTGGTTTCGTTCAGCAGCGCCAAGAATTCGGCGTTGGCTCCGAGACCCTCCAGCGAGAACTCCCTGTGTCCCGCGCGGCCGTCGAGGCTGTACTCCATCACGACCGTCCGCGCGCCGTGGGCGAGCTTGAGATCCTGCGGCGACTCGACGAGCTGGATTTCTCCGTTGACGATGAATGCGATGCGGTCACACAGGTCGTCGGCCAGCGTCATGTCGTGGGTCGTCAGGAACACGGTGCGGCCGGCCTGCTGCTGCTCCCTGACGAGGTCCCTGATGCGGCGTGCACTCGCAGGATCGAGCCCCACCGTCGGCTCGTCGAGAAATATCAGTTGCGGGTTGTTCAGCAGGGCGCGCGCCACGCCCAGTCGAGTCTTCATCCCCTTGGAGTATTGCGAGACGAGGCGCTCGCCGTCTTCCGCAAGGCCCACCAGTTCCAGCAGTTCCTCCGGCTGGCGGGTCTCGGTTCGATACAGCGACCGGAAGTACGTGAGATTCTCGAGGCCGGTCAGGCGGAGGTAGTGATTGGGTAGCTCGAACGAGACGCCGATGCGCTCGTAGTAGTCCCCACCCCAGGCCGCGAGATCCTGGCCGAGCACCGAAATTGCGCCACGGTAGGGCCGCAGCAGGCGGATCAGCACCTTCTGCGTAGTGGACTTGCCCGCCCCGCTCGGTCCGAGAAAGCCAAAGACTTCGCCGGGCTCGATGCGGAATGAAATGTCCCTTACCGCGGGACTCTCCCGGGAACCGTAGTGGAATGTAAGCCCGCTGACATCGACCACCGACATTCGTGACTCGCGTTGCCCTTAACGTCCTGGAAGCCTTGTAACAAGACCGAAGGCGTCCAGGGACGGCCGCGGCCGCTCCGCGCCTCAATCCTAGACCATCTCCACAGAGCTAGTCGGTCATCTTGCCAGTGCGCGGTGTTTCGGGGGATGCTCGGCGTAGGTTGCCAAGCGGCTGGCAACGTGGGGAGGAGTGAAGACCGTGCACAACAGCGATTCTGCTGTCCGGGTTTCGCGCTCAATGCGCTGAAGCCAGAGAGTCTCACTTCCGGCCACGCTGGCCGGGCAGCACAGAGACGCTGTGATGCAATGGAGTCTCGATACTTCACCGACGCCGAGCAGACCAGGCGGCCGAGACTTGGCTGAATCCACGCTGCTGGCGGATGCGCAGCCGACCGGAGAATGCCGTTATCGAGTTGTAAGACAAGACAACGGGGCCCAATGACCAACGTCGATCAGGATTCCGTTGACGCTGGCATGCTCGCCCGGGCACAGGGATGCTTGCTGGGCCAGTTGGCAGGGGACGCGCTAGGAAGCCTTGTGGAGTTCCAGTCCCCGGACAGCATTCGACGGGAATACCCTGGCGGGGTCCGTAATCTCGCTGACGGCGGGACCTGGAACACAATTGCCGGGCAACCGACGGACGACTCAGAAATGGCGTTGTCACTTGCGCGCTTGCTGGTTCGAAATGGACGATACGAAGCCGAGGAAGCCCGGAAGGCCTATGTCGCCTGGCTGGACTCGGGTCCATTCGATTGCGGTCAAACCATCGCCAGTGGCCTGCGGGGACGGCCCGTCCCGGAAAGCCAAGCCAACGGCGCAATGATGAGGGTCAGCCCGTTGGGAATCTTCGGAGCCAATCATGCTCTGGCGGAGGTGGCCGAATGGGCTCGTCAGGATGCGGCACTTACCCATCCGCATCCGGTTTGCCTCCAGGCCAACGCGCTGTTCGCGATGGCAATAGCCGATGCCGTCCGGACAGCAAGCGAAGCCCGGAATGTCCACCAGCGGATCACACGTTGGGCCGAGGAGATGGACGCCCACCCGTCCCTGCTGGACATCGTCCGAAAGTCGGAAACCACCACTCCGGCCGACTACGTTGGCCAGATGGGTTGGGTGCTCAAGGCATTCCAAAACGCCCTATGGCAGCTCTTGCATGCGCGAAACCTGGAGGAAGCTGTAGTGGACACTGCCATGCGAGGCGGGGACACTGACACCAACGCAGCGATTTGCGGGGCGCTTCTCGGTGCCGTGCACGGCCTTGAGGCGATTCCCCCGCAATGGGTAGAATCCCTGCGCAACTGCCGTCCCGCTGCCGGACAGAAGCATGTCTCTCGGCCCCGTCCAGAACAGTTTTGGCCAGTGGATGCGCCTGAGTTGGCGGCGTCCCTGATCCGATAGCGCAATCGGGTGACCTTGGACTTCCTGGAGCCAGGCACGCTTCCGTCTGGAGACTGCTACCGGAGTCGAATCGCGCTTAGTGGCGGAACCGTGAATTGATTGAGATCAGCGGACTTTAGCTGTCAGCGAAGACAGTCCGAACCTGTTCCAGTGCCCACTCCAGGTCATCTCGTTCAACAACTAGCGGAGGAGCAATCCTGATGACCCGGTCGTGCGTCTCCTTACAGAGCATCCCCAAATGCTGGAGCCGTTCGCAGTATGGCCGGGCCGGGCCGCGTAGCTCAATGCCGGCGAGTAGCCCCACGCCGCGCACCTCTACTATGTCGGGATGCGAGACGAGTTCCAGTTCCTGCAGGAACCATTTCCCGAGTTCGGCCGACCTGCCAATGAGATCCTCGTCAAGCGTGACTTGAAGGGCCTCGCGGGCGACCGCGCATCCGAGCGGGTTCCCACCATACGTCGAACCATGGCTACCGGGGTCGAAGACCTCGAGCACGGCGCGACGGGCAACGACGGCCGAGACGGGGTAGCATCCGCCGGACAGCGCCTTGCCAAGAAGATAGGCATCCGGTTTCACACCTTCGTGATCACATGCAAACAGCTTGCCTGTCCGTCCGAGAGCCGTCTGGATCTCGTCGACGATCAGGAGCACGCCGCGTTCCTTGCAGATCGCCGCCACCTCAGCCAGGTACCCCTCTGGAGGCATCAGGATGCCGGCCTCGCACTGGATAGGCTCGACCAGGAAGGCGCAAGTGTCGGGAGTGATGGCCGCTTCCAGCGCCGCGGCGTCACCGAACGGGATCAGGCGGAATCCTGGCGTGAAAGGCCCGAAGCCCTCGCGGCTTTCAGGATCGGATGAGAATCCCACGATCGTCGTTGTCCGGCCGTGAAAGTTGTTTTCGCACACGACGATCTCGGCCCGGCCGGGCGCAATTCCCTTCCGCATGTATCCCCACCGACGCGCCGCCTTGATCGCCGTCTCGACGGCTTCGGCACCGGTGTTCATCGGCAGGACTATGTCCATGCCGCAGAGCTGTGCGAGCTCCTGACAGAACAGCGGCAACTGATCGTTGCGGTAGGCACGCGAAGTCAGCGTGACCCGCTCCGCCTGCTCGCGCAGTGCCTTGAGAATGCGCGGATGGCAGTGCCCCTGGTTCACTGCCGAGTACGCGCTGAGGCAGTCAAGGTAGCGCCGCCCCTCGATGTCGAAGACCCATGGGCCTTGGGCGTGCGCCACAACCACCGGCAGAGGGTGGTAGTTATGAGTTCCCCACCGGTCTTCCAGTGCCAGCATTTCGCCAGTCCGGCTAGTGTCCAACACGGTCGTCAAAGGAGCCTCAGCAGAGTCCAGAATACCACTGCAGGTGGCGCTACTCCGCCTCGGGAACGTAGATGACTTCCCCGCTCTCAAGGCGGTACGCTACCCCGAGGCGCTCGCCGCGGCCCTCGCCCCGCTCGTCGCTGGAACGCAGACGCTCGATCCGTGTCCCGCGCTTAACGATCATCTCCATGTCCGGCTGGCCGGGATTGGTCACGATCGTGATGTCCTTCGTGCTCATGCGGGCGGCGACATCGGCAATGCTCGCGCCACCTACCAGCGCCAGGATCAGCGCAACAACCAACACCATGCTGGCATCGAACAGGTTCACGACGCCGGCAAGCGGATCGCTGTCGTCGGGACCGTCGAGGGCGGATGAAGCGCGCCGCATCCAACTGCGGGAATCTCCCGGCCTTGCGGTTCGACGCGGCATCATTTGTGCCCCTCAGGTTCCGGCCCGGCAAACCAAGTGTCCATCAGGTAGTGCATCTCGGTAAGATCCTGGCGGCCCCAGTGACGGACTTGCACGCCGAGCGCGTACGAGGTGCCGCCCACGATCAGACCGACCACCGTCGTAGTAAAGCCGATCAGCAGATTGGACGCCATCGACTGCATGTCGCCGGCAGCGAGCGCGGCGAGCGCTGGCTGCAGCGGAATCAGCGTCCCCACCAAACCGAGCATCGGTCCGGTGCGGGAAAGCACCGCAAGCCTCTCGGCCCGCTTGCGCAGGTCGTTCTCGATGTCGGCGACGGCCTTGTCCAGGCGGGCCGGATGGTCCGAAGCGGCCTGAGCGAAGCGGCCGAGCGCGAGCTTCCAGTCACTGCCGAGGAACCGATCCAGACTGGGTTCGCCGCCGTAGAACCTGCGCAGCGATTCCCGGTTGACCCTGCGATCGAAGGCTTCGGCGAGGACACCGCCGGCCAGGTAGGTCGAATACACGAAAAGCAGGAGGATCGCCAGCAACGCGGGAAGCAGGAAGGCGTTCGAGATCCAGTACAGGAGGTTCTGGAGATGCTCCATCTGGAATACCGGCTCTTCCCGGGCGGACTCCGCCAGGCGCTATCCGCGCCGTTCCGCCTCGAGAACCTTGCCCAAGCGCCGGGCGAAGCGCTCCTCGTTGCGGTAGCGGGCGTCCAGAAAGGCTGTCACGAGTTCCGAAGCCAGCGACAAGCCGACAATCCGCCCTCCCAGGCACAGGATGTTGAGATCGTCGTGCTCGACTCCCTGGCGGGCGGAATACGTGTCATGACAAATGCACGCCCGCACGCCCTTGAGCTTGTTCGCGGCAACAGTGGCTCCGACGCCGCTGCCGCAAACGATGATGCCGCGCTCAGCTTCACCGTGGCGAACGGCCTCGGCAACCGCTACGGCGAAGTCGGGGTAGTCGTCGGATGGATCGTACTCGTGAGCACCGACGTCTACCATTTCGTGACCCGCTTTCGACACCTCCTTGACGATCGCCACCTTGAGGTCAAAGCCGGCGTGGTCAGCCCCGATCGCAACGCGCATCAAGCCCCAATTGTAACGTAAGGCCCAGCGGAACCAGAGGTTGTCTCGCATCCTGCACCTGTGAACCTGTCACGGTTGACGTGAGGGGTGTCTGGGGCGCAGGAACCCGAGGCGCTGCCGTCGTGGTTGGATGCCAATGCTATCCTCCGGCTCGACGGGAAAATCCGCTGGAATCGAGCAATCTGCAATGCTCGTTCGACTCATCAGCGTTGAGGGGAGCAGCGGGCACCGCGATGGCGCAATGGACAAGAACGATCAGCTGAGTGAGTCTCATGACCCTCGTCCCGAGAACGGCTTCGGGCTTCTGTCGCTCTTTGTGTACGGCACCCTCAAACGCGGATATCGGAATCACGATGTCTTCTGCCAGGGCCTGCTGGAGCTTCGAGAAGCACAGGTCCGCGGGCGGCTCTATGATGGACCCGGCTATCCGCTGCTTCAGGTTCCCGACGAGGACATTCTCGCCCAAGGGACACTTCGCCCCACGGACGACGTTGCCACGCAGGCTCGCTTTGCTGGCCAACGTCTGCCATGTCGTCGTACAGTCGCCGAGCGCGCCGCGGCGGCCTGTTGGGGTGCCGTGCACGGGGAACTGCTGACGTTTGACGATGCCGAGTCCCGGCTCCCGGGAATTGACAGGCTCGAGGGATTCCATCCTGGCGGCAGATGCCTGTACAGGCGCGTCCTGGTGACCGTTGTGGTCAATGGCGCTTGCGAGATCGCATGGCTCTATGCGGTCGAGACCACTCGCAGACTGCAACATCGGCTCATTTCCGGCCGCTGGCCGGCATAGGTTGGACTAGCCAGGCTCCTGCGGAACTGGCGGCAATTCACGCGGCAGGGCCTGCCCAGCAACGAGATCCCATGGCGGACAGGTGTCCAGCCGCAGGCGGTGGTCCGCGTGAGGCAAGCAGCCTGAAGTCCCTGCGACGATCGTGCCACCCCGCATCGAGGTGATATCGGGCTGCAACGGTGTCAGGAACGGGCCGGTGATCGGACGGCCTCAAGGACGTGTTTGATTTCCTCTCCGTCGGGAAGAAGCTCAAGGGCCTTGCGTAGTTCGGCGGCGGCGCTGCCAAAGTCTCCGGAGTGACCGTAGACAAGACCGAAGTTCTTGTGAATCTGCCCCTTTGCGGGGCAGTTTCCGCATGCATCGAGCGCCTTGCGGAAAAGTTCGAAAGCCTGGTCCCAGCGTTCGCGGTTCGCTTCTGCAAGCGCGAAGTTCCACAACGTTCCCGCACGACCTCTGTCCTGCTCCTCGGTCTTCAGAGCTGCGAATTGCTCCCTGTACTTCTGGGCCCCTCCCCGATCAATAGCTTGCAAGGCGCCGGCTAGGTTGTAGATCGTCTCCTTGCGCCTCGGGTCAAGTAAGAGCGCCTTTTCCCAGTGACGAACCGCGTCTTCAGGCCGGCCAGCTTGGCTGATAGCCAGGCCAAGTCGTAGTGGACGAGTGGGTTACGTGAATCGATCGCGGCTGCGAGGCGCAGGAGCTCAATCGCCCGCGGGGCGTTTCCAGTTGCTCGTTCGATCGTCCCGAGCAAGTGCAATGCGGGCGCATAGCGAGGATTCAGCTCAATCGCCTTCTGCAGCGCCTCACGCGATTCGTGCGTCCGACCGAGGTCATTCATGGCGTGGCCGCGATTGTAGTGCGGCCGAAACGTTTCCGGTTCCAGCAGTCGTTCCCATGCAGCGCCTTGAATGCGCTCGTACTGCTGCATCGACATCATCACTCCGACCGGCCTTCCTTTCTTGGTCACACGTACCGGCTCTCCTTGCACAGCGTCAAGCAGGAGACCGAACTGATTCTTCGCTGACTGGCCGCGAATTCCTTCATGTGTCTGTTTTGGCTGTTTTCAGTGGATGCGTCCTGAACAACGTCTATCGAAACCAAGCGGACCCGCTCTTCGCGAACTCCCCCACGTTCTTGCAGGCCATCGATGGGCTCCTTGAAGCCGCCGCACTGGTTAGCGACGGTTGGCGCGAGCGGTCTCTATTGCTCGGCCCAGGATTTCATCGGCCTCATTCAGAATGGTTTCAACCGTGGCGGGCACTTCGATATCCGGGAATATTCCTACTACCTTCAAAGGTAGATCCGTCAGGGAAACACTGCCTCTTTGTGCTGATCCGAAAGCTCATACCGTTGCCGAAGTCGAACATGTAAGGTTGACCCGAACTGCCAGTTGTCGACCGGCCGATCAACGTAGCCCGTCCCGAGAACTTGAGCGGCATAGCGAAATCCTCGCATGCCGACCCGCATCGCTCATCGACCAGCACTATGAGGTCGTTGGTGCATATGGGTTGGTCGGGCTTGTTGAGTTCGCTCGAGAACCTCAACATCGAGTCACCCATCCGGGAGAGTGCGTCCATATAGCCCCGCCCGTATTCTCCCAGTGATCTGCCGGAACCGAACTGCGGATTTGCGAATACGCCGATCCAAGGGCCAGGCGGTACGGAGTAGCCGAGATCCAGCCGCGCCAAGGTCGATGGCAGTGCATGCAGCCAGAGGAAGCAGGATCCCGAAGATCAGTCCGCCAATCAAGTGGACACGTCCGCTTCCGGTCGCCGACACAAGCTCGGTCCGACCAGACGAGCGCCGCAGGGAATGCCATTGAGACTCCGGTCCTGGCGGAGGGGAAAGTGCCGTCTTCCGCTGCAGGTTCTTCCCGAGCCATCCTACCGAGTTCGCGATCGGCAATACGAGGACCACCGGATCCAAGAACAGGACTTGAGGGCCACGAACCGCTGTATTCCGCTTTCGCCGGGAACTTGGTTTGTCCGGCGCTGCAAGGCGCGCTCCGCTGGTCACGATCACCTAGGCGCTCGCTATCCAATCGTGTGACAGGACGATTCCCGGCTTCGACTCGACCGTGGGTCGTCGCGCGAACGGCCACGCTCGCGCCGGCCGAACCCAGGCTCGGGCTTGACCGATTGGAGCGGCCTGCCCCCATTGCGCATACAGGCAAGACATTCCACTGGAATGCCGGGTGCTCCCAGACAGGGGTTGACCAGGATTTCTTTGCAGTTCTTTTGCCTCGCAGTTGAATTCACATGTGGTAGGCTGCATTCAGCGTTTGTCCGGTACGGGCAACAAAGGGGGTAAGTGTGATGCGCAGATCTGGGCTCACGATCCTATTGGCCGGCATCTTGGTTGGCACGGTGGCGCTTTGGGGCCAGCAAGGCGGCCAAGGCGGCAACACGGGTGGCAACACCGGTGGCAACACCGGCGGCAACACCGGCGGCAACACCGGCGGCAACACGGGGGCTCAGACTCAAGTCCCCGGCCAAACCAATCCAAGCGATCCGTTCGGCACCAATGACCCGTTCGGCCAGGGGGCGCAGCTGCGCCCGTTGTACTTGAGCGGACGCGTCGTGACTTCCGACGGCCAGCCTCCGATGGAGCCAGTCGTGATCACGCGCATGTGCATGGGCAACAACTATCCGGAAGGCTACACGGACACCAAGGGGCGCTTCAGCTTCCAAGTCGGGGGCGACATTTCCATGCTGACGTCGGACGCCAGTGTTTCAGGCACACAAGCCGCAAGGGGGATCTCGTCACCCGGAATGGCGTATACCGATGACTGCATGCGCCAAGTAGGCTTGGGGCGTTACGACCTCACATCGAGCACGCTTCGGGCAGAACTTTCCGGTTACCGTTCGGACGACGTGCAACTCGGGATCTACAGTGCGATGGGCGACAACAATGTCGGCACAATCATGCTGCACCGCCTCGACGGCTTGGTTGGCAACGCAGTGAGTGCATTGACGCTCCAAGCTCCGAAGAAGGCCCAAAACGCCTATTTCAGCGGTCTGCGCGAAATGCGCAAGAAGACTCCGAACTACAAGAAAGGCGCGGCCCAATTCGACAAGGCGATCAAGGCGTATCCGGAGTTCGCGGCGGCTTGGGCGGCCATGGGTGACGCCTTGGTCGGGATGAACGACGCGGAAGGCGCGCGGCACGCATTCGAGAAGGCAATCGAGGCCGACCCCGACTACCTGAAGCCGTACGAGCCGCTGATCCAGATGGCGGTCAGGGAGTCGGACTGGGCCAACCTCGAGTATCTCGGCGGCGAGTACCTGAAGCTGAACCCCAACGCCGGCAACGTCCAGTTCCTGACTGCGGTTGCCGCGCTGAACACCGGCAAGCCGGAAGTCGCTGAGGAGTTGGTCACGAAGATACGATCCGGAAAAGACGCCGCGCAGTTTCTACAGAGCTACCAGATCATGGGAATGATCTACGAGCAGCGCGCCGATTTCCAGAAAGCGGCCAACGAGTACCGCGAGTTCGTCAAGAGTGCCGGCCAACCCGAGTCGCAGAACGTGCGGGATATCGAGCGCAAGCTGAAGGAGTGGACGATGCTCGGCGTCATCGAGGCCGCTCCCTAGACGGTCCACGCGACCGCGTGACGGCCGCCACGGAAAGCACTTCGGTCAGGCCTCGGCCCGCACCCAGCCGTGGGCGGCGTTGTCGGGCTCAATCCCGCGGTCCCGGTAGGCTCGCTTGATCCGGGTCAGGTCATCGTCCCTGATTGCCCGCCGGACCGTGTCCGGATTCACGCCGTATATCTTCGCGGCATTGAGCCCGAAGATCCGCGCCTTGTCCTGCTTGGTGATCTTGGAATAGCCAAACTTCTCGCAAATCTCGTCACTGATCTGAAAGCGCTTGAACGCGTCGATGCACCATTGCGGCGACCCCCACCACAGGCAATCCGTGCCCCAAAGCACCCTGTCCGCGCCGTAGTGCTTGATGTTCTTGCCCATCAAGTGCATGCACATCACGGGGTGTGCGATGGCCAGCGTCCCGAACGCGCTGCCGATCTCGCAATGGACGTTGTCCAGGCCCGGGTTGCGCCTCTTGATGTCCATCAGGACATCGTGCCAGGCGAAGTCGCCGGTGGTGGGATCAAAGAACGCCGGATCCTCGAACGCGGGCTCCGTCGGTCCGTGCTTGAGTGCGGAATGGTAGACGACGAAGGTGAAATCCGGATTCTCGAGAGCGGCTTTCTCGACATCCTTGGGATTGGCGAGATGACCGAATCGCCGCGACTGGGAGGCGTAGCCCTTGTGGACGCTGACAATCGTCTGCCCCAGTTCACGTGCGACTTCGTAGAAATACGCCGAGGCCTCGTCATCGAGTTGGAAGCCGTGTCCGGAGCGTCCCGGGTCGAAGTGACAGTAGAGCTTCCAGGATGACGTCTTGTATTCCTTGACCTCACGCTCCATCTGCTCCTTCAACGCAACCCGGTCCTGCTTGTCGTTTACAGGGTCCCAGTAGTGGTTCGGAGCGCAGTTGCTCTGGGACAGAGCGCGCTGGCCGCCAGCGATGCCGTTGATGTCGTCCCGGCGGGCGGCCATCAGCCAACTCGGCAGGACTCCGCCCCCGCGCACAGCCATCGGCTCGACCTGCTTGCCCTCCGCGACGTTGGCGGCGTGCTCGAGACGTTCCTCGGTAGGATTTCTCTCCCTGCCCGGCACTCCGGAGATGACCAGCATGTCGGTTTCCGAGTCCAAGAGCATTTCCTTGAAGAAGGTGTTGAAGCTGTAGGCGTCCGCGTCGTTGGCCAGATCGAAGCCCATGTTCCGCATGAATTCCGACTGGCGAAAATCGAGTGCGAAGCCGTTGGTGAAGTGGGCTTGGACGTCAAACACGAAGTACTCGCCCTTGGGCCACTTCTCCTCGTGCACGGCGAGTTCAAACATCTCCTCCCGGTCCACATCCCAATAGCGCTGACCATAGACCTCGTTGGACGCCCAGAAGGCGGTCGCAAGACCCATGCTGGTGCGCATGAAGGCGCGTCTGTCGAGACCGACACGCTTCGAGTTGACCGTCGCGAGCTCGCCCATGCGATGCTCCCAGCGCGCCTGCAGGGGGTGCTGCGGGCGCGGCCAGATCTCCTCGTTGGAGACGACTTGCGTCGGAATCGGCGAATCGACGCCCTTGGCGCGGTCACGCTGCCACTTGGGTACCCACACTAGAGTTTCCAGGCTGCTTGGCCAGCAGGGCCGTTCAGGTGCCAGTATCATAGTATGCCGGGCGGGATAGTGCCCGGCTGGAGCCTCCAAGTTGACGCAACGTCCTGCTAACGCCAAGATCACCGGTGTCGGTTGTTATGTCCCCGAAAACATTCTGAGCAACAAGGATCTCGAGCGGATCGTCGACACGTCGGACGAGTGGATCATGAGCCGGACGGGGATCGAGAAGCGACACATTGCCAAGGATGGCGAGACCACCTCGGACCTCGCGACGAAAGCCGCCGCGGCGGTTTTGGAGGAAACCGGCGTGGCCGCCACGGACGTCGAGGCCATCCTGGTGTGCACAGTCACTCCCGACATGCTGTTCCCGGCGACGGCCTGCCTGGTGCAAGACAAGATCGGAGCGAAGGGGGCGTGGGGGTTCGATTTGGTCGCGGCCTGCTCGGGCCTGCTGTACGGGCTGTCGACCGGGGCGCAACTCGTCTCGTCCGGAAGCCACAAGCGAGTACTGGTGATCGGTGCCGACACGATGTCCCGAATCATCGACTACGAGGATCGATCAACCTGCGTGCTCTTTGGAGATGGCGCGGGGGCATTCATGCTGGAAGCCGCACCCAACGGGGACGGGGGCCTGATCGACTTCATCAATGAGGTGGACGGCTCCGGCGGCCAGTACTTGTGCATGCCGGCAGGCGGCAGCGCCAAGCCCGCGACCCACGATACCGTGGACGCCCGGCTGCATTTCGTCCACCAGGACGGGCGGCAAGTCTACCGCTACGCGGTCCACAAGATGGTCGAACTGTGCGAAGCCGTTCTCAAGCGCAACGGATTCACGATAAATGACATAGACCTGTTCGTCCCGCACCAGGCGAACCGCCGCATCATCGTGGCCGCGGCCGAGCGCATGGGTCTGCCGATTGAAAAGGCGATGATCAACATCGGGCAGTACGGGAACACGACAGGCGGCACGATTCCGCTGGCAACACGGGACGCGCTCAATAGCGGAAGGCTCAAGAAGGGCGACCTGGTCCTGATGGCGGCCGTCGGAGCCGGATTCACGGCCGGCGTGTCGCTTTGGCGTTGGACTTACGGGCCGTGATGGCCAGCAGCTAGCGGGAACGGGCCACCCTGGAGACAGGTCGCCCCGATGACGATGACCAATTGAGCCGGGGGAAGCATGAATTGCAGATAGTGCGATGGCCGCCAAGATGTCCAAGAAGTCAAGAAACGTCGCAGATAAGGCCCTCACCGAGCAATCCGGCGCAAAGCCGACCCTCCTCAGTGGCGGCAATCCTCAGATCGCGAAGGCCGACGGCGACGCCCCCGTGCAGGCCTATATCGCAGCCATGCCAGGCTGGAAAAGCGATGTCGGGCGTCGCCTCGACACGCTCATCGTGCGCAACGTACCAAACGTGCGCAAGGCCATTAGGTGGAACTCGCCCTTCTATGGCATCAAGGGCGAGGGATGGTTCTTGAGCTACCACGTATTTACACGCTTCGTGAGAGTGACCTTTTTCCTTGGCAGGTCATTGCGTCCCGTGCCACCCGGCTCCGGGAAGGACAAGGATGCGCGCTGGTTCGACATCCACAAGGACGAACTCGATGCGGAACAGATGGCGAGGTGGATCCGGCAAGCGGCCGCCCTGCCGGGCTGGCGCGGCTTTGACAAGCTGTAATATTCGATCCGTCATCGTCCACAAGAGCGAGTCAAGGGATCTCTCAACCTTCTCAGCGGCAGCAAGTTGCGTGAATCTGAGCCGCAGCACGCGGCTCAGAACTCCCGGACAGGAGGCGGTCCAATAGAAACCTTCAATGGTGGTGACAGAAGGAAGTGAGACTGTTCGAAAGGAGATGGGGACTAGCTACCGGCCGTACGATCCGGATCAGTTGCTATTGATGCCGCCGTGGTTGCGGGACACGCAACCGTCTCTGGGAAACTAGAGCTACCAGAAGAAATCCCTTTCAAGTGGCGCATCCGATCGATGGACAGCTAGCGAGGCCTCGGTCAGGGCAACGAGGGCAGCCGTTGAGCCCCAAAACGTAACGCAACGATCAGCATCGCGCCAAGGCAGGCAGACTGCTGGGACAAGGGACTTTCGGGTCTGGATGGGGATTCA
>MKWU01000306.1_pt1 | contig 93282 bp, 90 predicted proteins | sample 809101 | NCBI WGS metagenome assembly MKWU01 (sample SAMN05860141, study PRJNA318959) | sponge metagenome | host: Aplysina aerophoba | place: Slovenia: Piran, Adriatic Sea, Gulf of Piran | collected 2013-05-07
TGTATCTCCTTCAGCAGGTTGAGGTACTGCGCCTGTATCGTCACGTCCAGCGCCGTCGTCGGCTCGTCCGCGATGAGCAGCCGCGGCTGGCTCTCGATGGGGATGCCGCCCGCGACCCGCCGCTTCATGCCGCCGCTCATCTGGTGCGGGAAGTCGGAGAGCCGCCGCTCCGGCGCGGCGACGCGCATCATGCGCAGCACTTCCATCGCCCGCTCCCTGACCGACTGCCTGCTCCTGCGGCCGCCGTTCCGGTTGCCGTGCGCCGCGATCGACTCCGTAAGTTGGTTGCCGATGGTGAACACCGGGTTCAGCGCCGTCTGCGGGTCCTGCAGGATCATGGATATCTTGCGCCCGCGCATCTGCCGAACGTCCGACATCCGCATCCGCACGACGTCGTCGCCGTCCAGCAGGATGCGCCCGCCCACGATGCGCGCGGCCTCCGGCAGCAAACGCAGCAGCGACAGCGCGGTCATGCTCTTGCCGGAGCCGGACTCCCCCACGAGCCCGAGCGTCTCGCCCTGGCGTATCTGGAAACTCACGCCGTCGACCGCGCGCGTCACCCCCCACTTCGTGAAGAGGTGCGTCTGGAGTTCCTGCACGTCGAGAACGACGTTGCCGCCACCCTGCCCTGTGCTGCTCGCCGTCTCGGTCAATCCTTGCTCCTCACTCTTGCAGCCCAGAGTAGAGCCTCGTCATTCCCGCACAGGCGGGAATCCAAGCGACGGCAGGTCGCACATGCGCAGCAGCGCACGCCGCCCATGTGGAAGATGTCATGTCGAACGGAGCGTGGCATCCCTTACTTGTCATGCTGAGCGGAGTGCAGCGGAGTCCGCGCTTCAGCGCGCAAGTATCCTCTCGGGGAAACGTTGCCATACCGCCGCGCGCCGCTCACGCCACCCCGACCGCAAACCGCTCTTCCAGCGGACGCTCGACCTTCCACGGACTGTCCACAGGCTGCACGTAAGCGTCGGAGCGGATCAACTCGTAGTCGCCCTGCTCCCACACGCCCGGCGGCTCGACGCCCTCTTCCGCAAGCGCGATGGCAGCCTTGATGTACAGCTTGCGCGCCTTGATGATGGCCGCGTCCGTCGTGCCGAGGTGCTCGATGGTGCGGTCGACGATGGGGCCCATGCTCTCCTGCACCGCGTTGTCCTGAACGAACAGCCCGCGGATGCCGGACCAGCTCTCCTTCTTCATCAGTTCGCGGTCCTGCAGCCACATGTTCTGCGGCCCGGCGTACTTCACGAACGTCTTGGGGTCGAACGCGTAGTAGCCCCGGTACTCCTTCAACTGCTCCTTCAGCTCGTCGGACATCGGCTTCGTCTCGTTGAAGCACACGTCCCACGCCCAGCAGGTGCCGTCGTCGCGGGGCACCCACATGTTCCAGATGCGGTTGTCCTCCCTCGAGAACGGTGGGTACGACGACGCCGGCATGATGTGGGGCGTTATCCGAACATAGTGCTTGGCCTCGTCCGGCCCCCTGCGTATCGAGGCGTACCGGAAGCCGTAGGCCGTCTCCTCTATATCCAGCTTCGGCCTCGTGTCGTTGAACATGAGGTTGTTGCCGCTCTGTGCGCCGGGCGCAACCATCGGCCCCTCGGCACTGTTGTGCAGGAACGACGCGTGCACCGTGTCGATGCCGCCCTCCAGGCTCTGCAGCCAGTTCGCGTCCTGTATCCACTTCGCCATGATGCGGTTCGAGTCCGGCACCGTCGTCCAGTAGTAGAAGGGGAACGGCGGCTCGCTCTCCGGAGCGCCCATGTACACCCACACCGCGCCTCCGTGCTCCCGCACCGCGTACGCCCCCGCCCGCACCTTGTTGCGGAAACCGCTCTCCACCGGCTCGGTCGGCATGTCGACGCACTGGCCGTTGACGTCGAACTTCCAGCCGTGGTAGAGGCAGCGCAGGCCGTCGTATTCGTTCCGTCCGAGCGCGAGCGATACTCCGCGGTGCGGGCAGTATTCGGAGAGAACGCCCACCTCGCCGCTCGTGTCGCGGAAGGCGACCAGGTCCTCGTTCAGCAGGCGGAAGCGCACCGGAGCGCCATCTGCCTCCAGTTCGTCGGAGATCAGCGCGGGCAACCAGTAGCGGCGGAAAAGCGCGCCCATCAGCGTGCCCCTGCCCGTGCGGGTGATGAGCTCGTTGTCAGCGTGGCTCAACATGCGGCGCCTCCTTGTTCCCTCTCGTTGGCGTGACCGAACTCGCTCTGCGTATAATGCGCCCGGCTCTTGCAGCCGTGCCCCTCAATCTTAACGAGGCCACACGGTTTCGCAACAGCATACGCTTATACGCGAATAGGGGAGGCGTCGTGCGCACGGTCAGGAATCACACTCGTTTACTCATAGTGGTGGCGCTCAGCATGCTGCTCGCCTTGGTCGGCGCGGCATGTAGCGGCGACGACCCCGACCCCACCGCGACGCCGACGCCGACCAGCCCGCCGGCCCCGTCCGGCACGACGCCTGACGCTCCTGCGCCCGACCCGACGGCCACCCCCGTCCCCGAAGCGATGGGACCTGCGGTCGACCGCGTCATCATGGCCGTTGCGTCGCCGACCGACTTCAGCAACATCCGGCGCATCCCCGGCCAGGCCAGCAACTGGTACATCCGGCCGCACTACGAGTACCTCGTCGGCTTCGCCAAGACGAACGGCGAGTACGTGCCCCAGCTCGCCACCGAGTGGAACCTCGAGCCGGACGGCCACTCGTGGCGGTTCAAACTGCGCGAGGGCGTGCAGTTCCACAACGGCCACGGCGAGTTCACCGCCGAGGACGTACGCTTCTCCTGGCTCATGAACATCCTGCCCGACGACGTCGGCAGCGAGGCCCGAACGATGCGCGTTATCGTCACCGACGTCGAGATCGTCGGCCCCTACGAGGTCATCTTCCACACCACGGCCCCGAACGCCGACGTCTTCGAGGTCATCTCGGAGATCCAGGGCGGCATGGAGATCGCCAGCAAGGCGGACTTCCTCGCGCGCGGGCCCGGCCTGCTCTCAGCCAGGCAGTCCTCCGAGTGGGCCAACTACGAGGAAGACCCGCGCCTCGCCGAACTCGTCGATGGACGCGACCCGCTCGGAGACGAGGTCCCGCTGGCAGGCACCGGCCCCTACACCATCGTCTCCATGGACGAGCAGACCGGCGTCGTCTACGAACGCGTGGAAGACCACTGGCGCGACACGCCCGACTTCCCCGAGTTCGAGTTCCAGTTCATCAACGAGGCATCCACCCGCCACGCGAAGCTGGTCTCGGGCGAGGTGCACTTGGCCAAGCTGCCGGAGGAGCTGCTGGTGGACGCGGAGGAACGCGGCTACGTCACCTTCACGGCCCAGGTGCCCGCGGCGCGCTACTTCCTCGCATGGCAAGGGGTCTACGTCCCGGCAGGGCCGAACGTCGCGAACGACCGCCACGGCGAGTGGAGCGGCGAGCTTGCCCAGAAGGAGTTCCCGGCCTACCCCAACACGCCGCTCGCCAACCTGAACGTCCGTAAGGCGCTCAACAAGGCGATAGACCGCGAGGCGCTCAACGACGCGTTCTTCGCGGGCAAGGGCCTCACGATGTTCAAGAACCACTACCTGCCCAACAACGCGCAGCGCGTGGGCTGGAACCCGGAGTGGGAGACCCGCTTCGGTGACGAGTACGGCTACGACGAGGACGCCGCCAGGGCGCTCCTCGGGCAGGGCCTGCAGGAGCTCGGTATCGACGAACTGCAGACGACGATCCAGCTCACCGTTCAGCCCGCCGTACCCGCCGGTGTGGACGTGATGCAGGCCATCGCCAACTACTGGCGCGAGATCGGCGTTGATGTCATCGAGCAGCAGGCCGACCCCGTCGAGTACCGCACCAAGCAGCGCGAGATGCGCTGGGACAACCACGTCGTGCCGATCGCAACGAGCGGCGCGCAGCTGGTGACGGTGCAGGTGTACGGCAGCTCCATCATCCCGGTGCTCTACATCGGACTCCAGGACCCGGACGCCGAGGCGCTGATGCGCGAGGCCCTCAACACCAACACGCCACAGGACCGTGACGACCTCCTGCGGGAGATCGGCGACTTGTACTACAACCTCCACCAGGACATCCCGCTCTTCTACCTGCCCAACGAGGTTGTCGCAGACCCTGACGTCGTCGCCGACTTCATCTACTCCGGCATGGTCTCCGGGGCGCCGATCGACCACCTCGAAGGCGCCGTCGCCAAGTAACGACCTATCGGGCGGGCTCCAGGAATGGAGCCCGCCCCACGGCCTGATCGGACGTAGGGGCGGCTCGCGAGCCGCCCCTTTGCCTGCTCCCCTCTCCCTTGAGGAGACCCTTGCACAATTATCGTCCCGCTCATGGTGAGCTTGTCGAACCACGGGGCAGCCTGCGGGATGAGGGAGCGCAGAGGGGGAATCCCCTCTGCCGGGGGCGTGGGGGTGTCCCCCACAACATCCCGGGCGGGTGGATGGGAAAAACCGCGCTGCGCTGAGGGCAGTTACGCAAGGGTTCCTCGATGGGAAGCGTTAGTATGGGGGCGAACCAGGGGCGGAGCGCATTGGGAGGCCCCCCCGCACAGGAGGTGCCACATGGCCGAACAGGACCCCGCCGGCGAAGCAGCCTACGAAAAGACCATCAAGGACCCCACACCCCTCGACCCCGATGTCGCCGCAGCGCGGCTCAGGGAGGTGAAGCGCATCTTCGACGAGCAGGGCGTCAACTTCTGGCTCGGCTCGGGCACCCTCCTGGGCGCTGTGCGCGAAGGGCGATTCATCCCCTGGGACGATGAGATGGACACGGCGGGCGTCATCGGGATGCACGGCCTCGACATGGAAACCATCTACCGCGTCGGGGAAGCGTTCCGGTCGCACGGCTTCTACCCGCGCATCAAGCCCAACGTCCGCCACGTCAGCGTGGCCCTCATCAAGGACGGCATCCGCACGGACTGGACGTGCCACAAGATCATCAACGGCAGGGCGTACGAGTTCCCCGGCGTCGAGCTGCCCCTGCACCTGTTCGAGACCCTCGGAGAGATCGAGTTCATCGGCGAGCGCTTCCGCACCCCCAACCCGCCCGAGGAATACCTGCGCCGCAAGTACGGCCCCGACTGGCAGACGCCCAAGGGTCCCGGCTTCGAGTCCGACGTCGTCGGAGAGGTCGCGAGCGACGCGCTGCTGGACCCCGGACCCCGACTCCTGCGCAAGCTCTCCCTCGGCCTCCTGCCGCGCCCCAACGTCAGCGTGCAGGTCTTCGACCGCGACGGCGGTCCCGTAGCCGGCGCAGAAGTAGCCGTCGCCGGCCTCGGCCGCTCGAGGACCAACGCGCATGGCGCCGCACGGCTCTACGTGCCCGGCTTCGCCTGCTACGCCATGACCGTCACATACCCCGGCCACCGCGAACTCCTGTACGAGGAGTTCCTCACCCCCAACGCCGCCTACACCTACCACCCCGGCCCCATCGTCACCCCGGAAGAACACTACAAAGCCGGCGTCCGCGCCATGGCCCTCGAACGGAAAGAGGACGCCAAGGGGTAAGCCTCCCGTCGTTCCTGCCTTCGCAGGAACCCCGCAGCCCTCCGGGGTGGACGCAGGGAGGGCCTTGTCATGTTGAGCGGAGCCGAAGGCGGAGTCGAAACATCTCTCAGGAAGGTTCCGCTCATGGTGAGCCTGTCGAACCATCCTGCGCAGGCAAGAACCTCACAGCCCTAGCACTGGTCGCCCGCCGCTCTTGCCTCCCTACCCACGCCCGACTAGGATGAACCCCCCTCTCTGAGAGGCCCGCGGGCACCACTTGGAGCATCCCCTATGGATGCCTCAAAGCAGGGGCGCAGAGGGGCAAGACCCGCTCCCCGGGGCGGGGGGCAGTCAACAAGGACGACCCGCCAAGCAAGTCACGAAGAACGACTCGATGCAACGCTACATCATCATCAGGCTCTTCCAGGCGGTGCTCGCGCTCATCGGCGTGAGCATCATCGTCTTCACGCTCGTCCGCATCACGGGCAGCCCGATCGACGTGCTCGCGCCCGCCGACGCCACAGAGGAAGACCTCAGACGCGTCGCAGCCCTCTGGGGCTTCGACAAACCGCTCTGGGAGCAGTACGTCTTGTTCGTCGGCAACGCGCTCCAACTGGACTTCGGCCCCTCCATCAAGTTCCAGGGACAGAGCGCGATGAGCCTCATCGGCAACGCCATCCCCAACAGCCTGCAGCTCGCCGGCTTCGCGATGTTCGTCAGCGTGGTCATGGCGGTGCCCATCGGCGTCATCTCTGCGGTCAAGAAGGGCACGCCCATCGACATGATCGGCAAGCTAGTCGCCCTCCTGGGCCAGTCGCTGCCCCCCTTCTGGCTCGGCATCGTCCTCATCTGGATATTTTCAGTAAACCTGGGCTGGCTGCCCGTCTCCGGAAAGGGCGGCTTCACCCACATCATCCTGCCCGGCGTGGCGCTGGGCTGGTTCTCCGTGGCCGCCTTCATGCGCCTCACCCGCTCCGCGATGCTGAACGTCCTGGACAGCGAGTACGTGAAGTTCGCGCGCATCAAGGGCACGCCGGAATGGAGGGTCATCTGGAAGCACGCGCTCAAGAACGCCGCGATCCCGCCGCTCACGCTGTTCGGCATCATCGCCGGCATCATGGTCACCGGCGTCGTCACGCTGGAGACCGTCTTCGCGTGGCCCGGCATCGGCCAGCTCGCCCTCACCTCGGTGAACGCCCGCGACTACTCCGTCGTGCAGGGGCTCGTCATCCTCATCTCCGCGATGTTCATCACCATCAACCTCGTCGTGGACATCCTCTACGCCTACATAGACCCGCGCGTCCGCTACGGCGGAGGGAGAGGCTGACATGGCCGTCGCAACCTCCCCTGCCGCAATCGCACGCATCCCCGGGGCCCGGATCGTCGGGTGGGTCTGGACGTTCCTGCGCCGCTACCCGGTCATACCCGTCGCGGTGCTCCTCATCGTCCTCGTCATCCCCGCCCTCTTCGCCGAGCTCATCGCGCCGCACGACCCCATCGACGGCAACCTCCGAGCGCGACTGCTCCCGCCCGCATGGACCGACGGCGGCGATTGGAGCTACCCGCTCGGCAGCGACCGCCAGGGGCGCGATATCCTCAGCCGCATGATCTTCGGCGCGCGCACGGCGGCGCTCGTATCGCTCGCCGCGCTGGCCGTCGGCGGCATCATCGGCTCCGTGCTCGGCCTAGTCGCGGGCTACTTCGGGAGCTGGTGGGACCACATCATCATGCGGCTGGTCGACATCAACCTCTCGCTGCCGCTCATCCTGCTCGCGCTCGTGCTCGTCGTGCTGTTCGAGCCCGGCACGGCCACCACCGTCGCCGTCGTCGCGCTGCTGCTCTGGTCGCGCTACGCCCGCCAGGTGCGAGCGGAGGTGCTGACGCTCAAGGAGATGGACTTCGTCGCCCGCGCGCGCGTCGCGGGGGCCTCGAACCTGCGCATCGTCTTCCGCCACATCCTCCCCAACGTCTTCAACACCATCATCGTCCTCGCGACGCTCCAGGTGGGGAACGTCATCCTGCTGGAGGCGTCGCTCAGCTTCCTCGGCGCGGGCATCCCGCCGCCGGACCCCGCGTGGGGCGTCATGGTCGCGGAGGGACGCGACTTCATCGTCACGTCGTGGTGGCTCTCGGTCATCCCCGGCCTCGCCATCATGTTCACAGTGCTCTCCATGAACCTCCTCGGCGACTGGCTCCGCGACTACCTCGACCCCAGGCTCCGCCAACTGTAGAGGGGCGGTTCGCGAACCGCCCCCCTCGGGTCTCCACCCTTCACCGCTCATGGTGAGCCTGTCGAACCATCCTCCGAAGGCAGGACGCGCTTCAGCGCTCCCTCGCCCCCCTGCCTGCACGTGGGAGGTGCGAATCGGGGCGCCTACCACGGGCTGACGCCAGGTGGTCACGCTATCCTCTCGCGCTCAGATGGAGACTTCCCTCACCTCTCCCGGCCGCGCCTCGGCAACGGCGGCGCGGATATCGTCGATGCGAAGCCGGACGTAGGGCCATGCCGTTCTGAGCAGAACGATGATGGCCAGTCTTCTGCCTGAGAGATTCTGCTGATGCCTGATGCTCTGGTCGGTGGTGATCAGGACTTCGTAGCCCTCCTGTTCGGCCTTGTCCAGCAGGTCTCCGTTGAGAAGGCTGTCCCACCCTTTCTCTGCCGCCGTATCGATCGTGTGTCCGTGGAGGTCCCGCCTGAGAGGCACGGGCGTTCCGTGATCAAACAGTATCTTCAAGACTGCTCGCGAGTACGGGCACTTTCAGGGAGTTGGCCGCGTGCTGAAGAACGGCCCTGACCTTCCATTCGTCCACCGGATGGAACCATTCCAAGAATTCCTCTACGGTGGCGCCGCTTTCCAGGTTCTCGAACAGGGCGGACACGGGTAGCCTGGTGCCGGTGAAGACCCACGCTCCACTGAGCTTGCCGGGCACGCTTTCTACCGCCGGGCACTTCTCCCAGTCGGTCATACGTTCACCTCGATTCCTGCCGCCCTTCCGATCGTTCGTCAGCTCACAGGAGCCAGCACCCATTTTCCTCCGGCAGACTGCCTGCGTCTACCGAGTGCTGACAGCGGGCGAGCGCAGCCCGTACATCCGCGCTGCGTTCTTCCAGAGGATCGCCTCGAGCGCGTCGTCCGGAACCTCTTCGTTCTCGACGAGCTCACGGATCTCCAGCGCGCACGTCTCCACCGTCACCTCGTGCGGGAAGTCGCTCGACCAGATGAACGGGTCGCTGCCGACCGTGCGCACGGCGTGCGCGAGGTCGGGCTCGTCGCCCTCGACGCCTATGAAGATGCGCCCTTCGTGAACGTGGCGCAGGATGTGGTCGCGCACGCTGTCGCCGTCGCGCAGCTGCAGGAAGCGCCGGTTCGGGTCGAGCGGTGTGAACGCGTTGTAGGAGCCTTCGCCCCGCTCGAGTGCCATCAGGAACCACGCGACGCCGCCCTCCATGAAGCCGTAGCGCACGTTCGGGAACTTGTCGAAGATGCCGTTGAACAGCATGCTCATGAACGAGATCATGATGCCGAACGGGTGCCCCATCGCATGTATCGCCGCGAAGATGTTGAGGTCGTGGAAGCCGAGGTCCGGGTACGAGCCGCCGTGCACGGAGAGGCAGCAGCCGAGGCGGTTCGCCTCCTCGTGGACGGGCCAGTAGTGCTTTGAGCCCAGGTGGCCCTGCAGGCCGGTGGCGGGCAGCATCCCGCCGCACATGCCCAGCTCCTCGACCGCTCGCCGCAGCTCTGCCGCCGCAAGCTCGGGCTCCTGCATCGGCAGCAGCGCCACCGCCTGCAGGCGGTCGTCCTTCTGCAGGTACTCCTGGTGTATCCAGTCGTTGTAGGCGCTGGTCGCCATCGCTATCTGGTCGAGGTCGACCATCCGGCCCACCGCGAGCGCCTCGGTCGGGTACAGCACCGCACTGCCGATGGACAGTTCGTCCATGAAGCGCGTCCACCCGCGCACTTCCTCCGGGTTGGAGAAGGAGCCTTCCGGCGAGATGCTGAGCAGGTTGTGGTAGTTGTCCAGTTCCGGGAAGACGTTCCGGCGGCGCATCCGCTCCACCGCGCGGCTGGCCTGCAGGTCGCGCGGCATCCTGTCGATGATGCCGTCCTTGTTCTCCAGCACATGGCCGTCGCCGTCATAGATCGGGCCGTTGTACGTTCGCGCCATCGGATGCCTCCTTCGCTGTCCCGAGCCTGCCACTCGTGCTGCCTTTACGCAAAATCTCCTAGTCGTACCACTGGCCCGTGACCGTCTTGCCGTCCGCGACGCCGGGGTCGACGATGGTCGTCTTGAACGGCGGGAAGAGCACGTCTACGATGACGCGCGGCGCGGGCGCGGGGCGTGTCCGCTCCGCAACGATCTCGTCGACGCGCTTCACGTGCGCTTCGAGCACGCCCGCGATGAACCGCGCGAACTCCGGGTTGCCGGACGCCTTGATGGCCTCCTCGTCTATCAGCCCCTCGATCGCGGCCTCGACCGGGTTCGCGGGCGCGGGCACGCCGCCGTGCACCATGCCGGGCGGGTTCCACGTCACCTCTGGCCGCATCTCATCCGAGAAGTGGACGGACAGCTCGCCCGACTCGTGCGAGTGTCGGATGCCGACCTCGCCGGGGATGAGCAGCAGCGCCGTAACGAGGCACTTGTCGTTCTCGACGAGCGTGTACCACTTGCGCTTGTGCGCTCCGGGTATCGACTCGCCGCGCCAGCCCTGCTGGTCCAGCGGAAGCGTGTAAGGATTGACGGCCATGGCGTTCCTTTCTCTGCGTTCGCTAGTGTCCGGACGTCGTGACGTCCGGCGCCAACGCGCCCGCAGCGCGCGCCCCTGCCCTCTTGAAGCCGGAGCGGCCGCATCGCCACAATGGCAACTGCAACGGTGCGGCTATAAGATAGCGCGTAATCGGAGCGCAGTCCAAGCACGACACGGAGGATTCGCCATGCTGAGCACGGCAGACAACGAGATGCTGACGCAGGTGGGCAAGGGAACTCCCATGGGCGAGATGATGCGCCGCTACTGGCTCCCCATCATGCCCGTCGAGGAACTCGGCGGCCCTGACGGCGCCCCCCAGCGCTTCCGCCTGCTCGGCGAGGACCTCATCGTCTTCCGCGACTCCAGCGGCGACGTGGGCGTCTTCTCCGAGACGTGCCCGCACCGCGGCGCCTCGCTCTTCTTCGGACGGAACGAGGACAACGGACTGCGCTGTATCTACCACGGGTGGAAGTACGACGTCACCGGCCAGTGCGTCGACATGCCCAACGAGCCCGGCGAGAGCAACTTCAAGGACAAGATCCGCGCGTGGGCGTACCGCGGCGCGGTGCATGGGGGCGTCGTGTGGGCGTACCTCGGCGAGGGCGACCCGCCCGGACTGCCCGATTTCGAGTGGACCGCCATGCCGGAGGAGCAGCGCAACTTCTCGCTCGCGCAGCGCGCCTGCAACTGGATGCAGGGCCTCGAGGGCGACATCGACACCAGCCACCTCTTCTTCCTCCACGGCAGGCTGGACCCGGACGGCTCCGGCAACACCGGCGTCTGGCATAACGACAAGCACCCGACGCTGGAGGTCGTTCCCACGAAGTACGGCGTCGTCTACGGCGCGAACCGCGAGGAGAACGAGGAGACCACCTACTGGCGCATCACGCAGTTCCTCTTCCCCATCTTCACCTTCTTTCCCGCCGCCCCGGACGGCACCGTCCCTGGCCACATCTGGGTGCCGATGGACGACCACCACACGATGGTCTGGACGGTCTCCTGGCACCCCACGAAGAACGTGGCGGACAGCAGGCGGTTCGGCGTGCTTGGCAACGCGACGCACCCCGCGGGCGAATTGCTGCCGGACACGGCCGGCGGCCTCGGACGCTTCCGCCCGCGCGCCAACAAGACGAACGACTACGAGATTGACCGCGACCTGCAACGCACCGAGACCTTCACCGGCATCGCCACGGTCTTCCTGCAGGACCAGGCCGTCACCGAGAGCATGGGCTCCGTCCAGAACCGCAGCATCGAGCACCTCGGACGCTCGGATGGCATGATCATCCAGGTGCGCCGACGCTTGCTCAACGCGGCGAAGGCGCTCCATTACGACAACGTGACGCCCCCGTGCGTCGAGAACCCGGAGTGGTACCGCGTGCGCTCCGCCATCGGCACGCTCCCCAAGGGCGAGTCCTGGTACGAGCACATGCACGACTGGCTCTACGCCAAGGTAGACGAGCCCCCCGCGCTGGAACTCGCGGTGCCGCGCTAGGGCCACGTCGTTCCTGCGCAGGCAGGAACCTCATCCCTCCCTCAGGCTGCGAGATTCGCGCCTGCGCGGGAATGACGGAACCGACCCACGTAATCGTCTCTTCACCTAGCGCCGCGATGCCAGTCGCTCGACAACCAAGCGGTTCATACTGACCCCTGCTTCGGCGGCGTCCATTGCAAAGGCGCGATGGGTCTCGGGCGGGATGCGAAGGGTAAGCGTTCCGCTGTAGCGCCGGGTGGAAAGCGGCTCCGGTCCGGGAGCGCCTTCCTTGCGCAGGTCGTCCACGGAGAAGGCCACGAGGTCGCGGATGCCTGCAAACGCCTTCTCAGGGGTTTCGTCCAGATGGCTGAGCAATCCAAACTCGGCGCACGTTCCGACGTACTCCTCATCCTCTTCGGACCAGGAAACCCGATAGGTGTAGCGGTCTACCTCTTCCGTCATTCTGTCCCCTCCAGTGTGTCGATGGTTGCAGTAATGCAACCAAGCGTCAAGCCGACGCGCCCGAGAGATGCTTCGACTCCGCTGCACTCCGCTCAGCATGACAACCCCACCTCCCCCACTCCCCACCCCGCGTGCGCTGCCCTGCGCACGTGCGACCTTGCGGTCGCCAGGGATTCCCGCCTGTGCGGGAAAGACGGGGCCACGCCAGGGCCGCCATTCCACGTCCCGGCCCCCTGTCCGCTCGTCCTGAGCTTGTCGAAGGATGCAGCGCCCGCTCGTGGTTCGACAGGCTCACCATGAGCGGAATATCTGTTCTTGTGATTGCCTTTATCACCACACGCCCAGATGCGGCGGGAGGGTGGCGGAGTCTGCGCTGCCGTCGTCTTCGTGTTCGCGTTCGCCGGGCTGCGAGGTTCCTGCCTCCTCAGGAACGACAGAGCCGCCGTCTTCGTCTTCGTCGCGGGAGTGCGGGGGCACGGGGACGCCGACCGGCGGACGCGGGTTGAGGAGGAACGGCTCGTAGCCGGTCCAGATCTGGAGCGAGGGCGGGGTCATGAACGCGAGGGCGAGGGCGTCGGCGCGGTCGGGCGAGGGGAGGTTCTTCTTGCGCAGTTCCCGCTTGCTCTCCATCAGCACCTGGCCAGAGCTGGAGACGTCGTAGCGCAGGGAGAGGAGTTGCGCGGCGAGCTCCTCGTCGTCCGGCAGCGCGATGAGGCGGTCGTTGATGAGGCGGCGCAGCTCCCAGAAGATCTCGGAGCGCAGGTTTGCGAAACGCGTCGGGTGCATCGCCTTGCGCCCGAACTGCACGCCCCGGACGGGCGCTTTCAATTCGCGCAAGCGGTCGACGACGCCCGCTCCGAGGCCACCCTCGTCCACGAATATCGCCTCCGCGCCGAGTTCGCGCGCCATGAGCGCGGTCTCACCGGCGACCCGCATGGTGTCGATGAGTCCGAACGACTTCATCTCAACGACGCGCTGTCCGCGGCGCGCGCAGAGCACGGACTCGTTGTCGCCGAATCGGCCGACGTCGACGCCGATGTAGAGCGGCTCGCGGGCGTCGTCCTCCTCGGTGGGCGCGCCCTCGCCGCTGGGGGCGTCCTCCCGCATCGCGTCCTCGACGGCGGCGCGTCCGACGAGCGAGTCCTCCAGCGTGTCGGGGAACTGTGCGTAGACGGCCGCGATGAACTTGGGGTGGTCGGCGCCCCATTGCAGGGCCTTGTCGGCGATGTCCTCGGCGGTGATGAGGCCGGGCCGCGCGGGCTCCTCGCCGGTGAGGTTGGGGGTTTCGTAGGCGGAGATGCGCATGTGGTGGTACTGGTGACGCTTCGCGTGGTGGGACTCGTAGAACGTGCCGGACGTGGAGAAGGCGTTGCCCGCGAGAAGCGTCCTGGATGCGTTGAGACGGACCGCGGCGTCGAAGTGGGACTCCCGGACGGCGTGGGCCTCGTCGACGATAAGGAGGAGCTCCGGCGAGTGGAAGCCGTGGATGTTGTCCGGGTTGTTCGTAGCGAAGCCGATGGCGAACCGGTCGGGCGAGATGAAGTACTTGCCTTTGGTGAGCTTGCCGCTGAGGGCGTCTCCTGCGGCGTCGCAGACGGCGGCGAGCTCCTGCCAGAGGATCTCGCGCACCTGCCGGTTGGTGGACGAGATGACGACGACCTTCGCCTGTGCACGCGTCTCGACCCACCAGAGGATGAGGCGTGCCAGCGCCCAGCCCTTCCCGCAGCCGTTCGCGCCCACGACGGAGACGCGGCGCGAGCCCGCGACTGCCTCGAGCATCTCGCGCTGCTTCGAGTAGGGCTCCCCCGCCGCGCCGAGGACGTTCTCGACGAACCCGGCGGGGTCGTCCCGGTACTGTGGATAGCGGACCTCGTTGTTCATGGCGTGCCTTCGTTCGCTCTTGTGCCTTCGTGATGCTGCAGGGCGGTTCCATTCGAGGAGTGGCCGGGCGGTTCGCGAACCGCCCCTACGGGAGCCTTCTCCACCGCTTAACGAAAAGAGCCCCGGCCACTTGAAGGCCGGGGCTCGTCCCCGTTCGTTGTGCGCGCGCCCGGTTGCACTGGTGGGGCGCGTGTTGCGTACATCATAACCGGTGGGGTGTTGGTTGTGCAACTATGAGGAGTCGCTGTGCATACGAGAACAGCTGTGACCACATGCCGCCACACGGGCGGGTACACGAGCCCAGCCAACTATGTCAGGTGTGAGCGGAAGTTCGGCTTCGCCTAGTTTGACCGTGGCAGCCTCTCGGCCTCACACTGGGGTCCGGAGGCTGCTCATCCTGTGTCTATCTGGCACGCAACGATAGTAGTAGGTGCAGCCCTGTGCGTGTCCCTGTTCACCCCCGCTGGTTACGCTCCTGTTCTCATTGCCCTGCTCGTTGTGGCAGGGTATGGCGGCTATTCCGTCGCGAAGCGCCCCAGCGGGGTCGTGCTGCGCCGCGTGCTCACCGGCATAGTGGTAGGTGCCTGCCTTGCCGTGTTCGCCGTGTACCTAGAGTGGGCGCGCAGGGTATCGCCATGAGCGCACTGCGACCACCGAATATCTGAACGTTCAACCCTAGTTCGTCGACGGCCTGATCTCTACCGAAGGTGCCGTTTTGCCCAGCATGATGCTGAGGGACCAAGTGCCGTAAGCCAACGCGGGCGAGCGCCAAGAGGGCCTGTGCACGATGTGACATCCGCCCATTGTGCGTTCCATTCGCGCTGCCTAGCCTTGACCGCGATGCTACACTCGCAGAGGAGAGATTCAGCGCATGACCACGCAACCCACAACCAGCCAGCCCCCGAGCGTTGAAGAGCGCCTGAGCAGGCTCGAAGGCGGCTATGACCGCATCGGCGACCTCGTGCAGTTAGTCGCCGGCCTCCGCACGGACATGAACGCCTTCCGCGCGGACATGAACGCGCAGTTCGAAAGCCTGCGCGCCGAGACCAATCAGCGCATCGAGAGCCTGCGCGCCGAAACCAACCAGCAGATCGAGAGCATGCGCGTCGAGATGAGCAAGAACGCCCGCACGACCTACGTCCTGCTGAGCACCTCGTGGCTCGCGCTCATGCTCACCACCGTCGGGATCAACTTCCTGACGTAGCCTCTCCACCCAACAACGGACGAGCGCCAAGAGGGCCTGTAAGCCGGATTCTGTATCCCGTGCGGGGCACGGGACGGCGGCCATCTATCTGGTCCCTCCGTTGCCGGAAGGGATCGTGCGGCCTACCCGGGGACAGCAGCCGGGCGCTGCGCTCCGCAGAGCGGAGACGTCCCCCTATTTGGCCTTGCTCCGGGTGGGGTTTGCCAGCATCCCGGCTTGCGCCGGGACCTGGTGCGCTCTTGCCGCACCGTTTCACCCTTGCCTGTCCCTCGCGTTGCCGCGAGGCCATCGGCGCTATCGTCTCTGTGGCACTTTCCGTCGCATCGCTGCGCCTGGGCGTTACCCAGCACCCTGCCCTGTGGAGTCCGGACTTTCCTCCCCGGCGACGCCGGAGCGGCCGCCCGGCCCTCTTGACGTGTCCAGTATACGCCCTGCGGGGGCGTGCTCGGCGTGGCGCCTCTGCCCTACGCGCCATTGCCGCGGGCTGCACTCCATCGGGACTTGAAGAGGAGTTGTCCTGCCCAGCCGGCGTACTTGCCGAAGCGCGCACGGGCAACCTCGCCCAGCTGCTTGTCGCTGAGACGGGGGCTAGTGGGAAAGTAGCGGGACATGAATTCTCTTCTGATGTGGGTGTCTATCGGGAATGCTTCAGGTTTGTTCAGGGCAAACAGGGATATGCAATCGGCGATCTTCGGCCCGATGCCACGAAGCTGCATGAGCCGTTGTCTCGCCTCAGCATAGGGAGTCTCGGATGATGAGAGCCGACTCAGGTCCAATTCGCCGCTGCAGATGAGACCGGCAGCATGCAGGATATGGCTGTGCCGTTCCAGGCCAAGCCGCATGGTACGTAGAGGTACCGGCCCTGCCTCCAGGACTCGTTCAGGGCTTGGAAACGTGTAGCGAATATCCTGACCGAGCTGTACCCGCTCTCCGAGTTCCTCGGCTATGTCCTCGAGGATCCTGCCTATGCTCTTGACGCTGTTGTTCGCAGAGCAGATGTAGGCAACCATGCATTCCCAGGGGTCGGGCTGCCGGAGCACCCTCAGGTAGAGGTAAGCCCGCGCCAGGGCTGCCATGTCAGGGTCCCGAGAAGAAAACGTGGCGTAGATGGCATCGATGTCCTCGTGGAGGCAAAAGTAGGAGATCAGAAGGGAATCGAGGTTGGTGTGGGCGCGGTATTCGAGGGCGCCATGGTCCTGGCGAATATGAACGATGTTTCCATCGAGAACGCCTGAGTGCCATCCCTGCTCCAGCTTCCGCCAACGAAAGTCCTGGGAACCGTCGAGGACATTGGCGAGATCGAAGGGATGGAGGGTCGATGAGGGGATCGGGAGGCGGGCCTGCATCGGAACTCCTAGAGGCTGGGTCAGGCAAGGACATTCTACTGTTCGTTGGATTCCATCGTTCCCAGACTCCGTTGCGCCAGACCTTCCCCGAGAGGATGTTGCGCGCTAAGGCGCGGGCTCGGCGTGGCGTAGTTCTTCCCACCTTCGCAGGAACAACGGGCCGCTAGCGGAGGGTGACCTCCGTTTTGCCGCGTTTGACGGTGACCTTCGAGACGACGGAGCGGAGGAGGTCGCGGCGCTCGGGGTCTGGGAGGTTGTCCCAGTCGTTGAGGATCTTCGTGACGTTGGCTTCGAGCCGGGCGCGGGCAGCCTTGCTGTCGCCTGCCTGCCTGACCTGCTCGCCGAGGTCCTGCTTGATGGCGCGCAACTGCTCCAGGCCGCCGCGCAGCGTCGAGAGGGACATCGTGCCGTTCGCAGCGCGCTGCACGCCCTCCATGAACTGCTTGTCGAGCGAGTGGATCGTCGTTTCACAGCGGGTCTTGTCGCCCGCGAGCCATGAGACGTCGCCGGGGTCGTCGCCGCGCTCGCCCGCGGCGAGCCGCTCGCGCACGAGGCTCACGACGTCTGCCTCCAGTTCGTCGGCCTTCATGGTGCGGTAGTCGCACTGGTTGCGGTTGATGCGCGACTGGCACTGGTAGTAGCGGTATTGGGCGCGCGCCCGCTCGCCGTCCTTCCGGCGCCATGTCTGGCGGCGGACGATGCCCATCATCCGCTTGCCGCAGTGGTGGCAGTAGAGCAGGCCTGCGAGCAGGAACACGGGCGCGGGGCGCGAGGTGCGCTGCGACGGGCTCCGCTCCAGCAGCCGGTCCTGCGCCCGGCGGAAGTGCACCGACGAGACGATGGGCTCGTAGCTGCCCGGTATGCGCATCCCGAAGCGGTGGTACGTGCCGATGTACGCCGCGTTGCGCAGGACGTCCCGCACGGTCACGAGACTCCACCGGCGTCCGCTCCTCGTGCGGATGTTCCGCCTGTTCAGCTCCGCGGCGACCGACCGGACGCTGCCGCCGGGCTCCAGGTAGAGGCGGAAGATCGTCTTGACGACCTCCGACTCCTTCGGCGAGACGTGGAACGCGCCGTCAGCGGTGACGTAGTAGCCGTAGGGCGGCTTGCCGAGGGCAAGGCCCTTCGCGGCCTTCGCCATCATCCCCGCCCTGATGCGCGCGCTCCGCTGCGCCGCCTTGCGGGAGTTGCGGAGCGCGTTCTGCAGCGGGTCCGGCAGGTCGAGGTCGTCGCAGACCACCTTGGAGGAGAGCGCGTCCATCTCCAGCACGCGCTCCACCTGCTCTTCCAGCGTCGGGCCGAGGTGGACCGCGTCCGGCGTCACGACCAGATAGCCTTGGCGGTTCTGACGGATGAAGTCCATCATCTCCTGCCAGCCTTCGCCGCCGCCCTCGCCCTTGAGATCGGCGAACGTCCCGTGCGGGATGTGCCGCCGCGTCTCGCAGTACTCGTGGAACGCGTGCATCAGCGCCTCGCTGGCTGCGCGGGCGTTCCGGGCCTCCGTGTCCACGGTGAAATAGCCGATAGCTCGCATCGCTCTACTCCATGTTGTTTTCTTGTTCGGTTGTCTTCATGTGCCTCATTCGCACACCCCACACCGCCCCCACAGTACCCTCACCCTAGCCCTCTCCCCTTGTAGGGAGAGGGGATCAGACAATCCCACCATTCCTCGCCACTTCACCCTAACCGCGCTGAAGCGTGTTGCCCTCCCCCCCTGCAGGGAGAGGGAGCAGAACTACTCCGGAAGCAGGATGCGCCCGCAGTTCGGACATCGAACCGGGGCTGAGGAGGTGCGTACCTCCTGTGCCGTGCGCATCGGGACTCCGACGCGGCACGTGTTGCATGCGTTGTTGTGCATCTGTGCGACGGGATGCGTGTGGTTCCTGCGCACCTGTTCGTACAGCGCGACCTCCGGCGGCGGGGTCCGGGCGACCGCGTCGGCGCGCCGGCGTTCCAAGTCGGTCACTTCAGCCTCGAGCCGCTGCTTCTCGGCTGTGAGCGACTCCTGTTCCGCCGCCCACGAGACTTTCAGCGACTCCAGCTCCTTCGCGGAGGCGTCCCTCGCGCCGCGCGCCGTGTCCAACTCCACCATCACTTCGAGGAGCGAGTCCTCCTCGTGGCCCCGCTGCCGCTTGAGCATGTTGACGTCGGCCTGGAGGTCCTGCAGTTCGCGGGGGTTCACGACCACGCCGCTGTAGAGCCTCTTCTCGGCGGCGTCCACGCGCTCGGTGAAACCGGCGATGACAGAGTCGAACTCCTGCTGGCGGGAGAGTGCCGAGTCGACGTCCGTCTGCTCCGACGCCAGGCGCTGGGTCAGCGTGCGTATCGCCGAGTCGTCGCCGAGGAGCGGCGCGATCTCGGCCAGCCTCGCACGGCGGACGACAAGCTCACCGTCCACGGATTGCAGCGCGAGCAGTTCACGGGTCGCGGGCATGGGGCAATTCTAGGGAGCGGGAACCTGCCCGTACATGAAAAAGGGATGCGCGTTAGGGGCTAACGCAAGTGGGGGTGCGTGTCATCCTGAGCCCTTCGGCAAGCTCAGGACAGGCTCTGTCGAAGGATCTCTCTGGAAGACGCCTCGTTCTCCACGGACGTTCCCCGAGAGATTCCTCGGCTCCGCTGCTCTCCGCTCGGAATGACAACTAAAGGGTGCGCTGCGCTCCGGCTCGGAATGGCAAATAAAGGGTGCGCTGCACCCCGCTCGGGATGACAAGTCGCCCGCTAACGGGCGCGCCAGGCGATGCCCAGCTCGGCGCCGAGCGCCGTGGCCACGACGTACGCGGCCTCCTTCAGTTCCGGCGCACGCTCCGGCTGCGGTGCGCTCCCGAGGAGCGCGGCCAGCGAGGTCACCGGCCTGTCGCCGATGCCGCAGGGGACGATGGGCTCGTACGCGCGGAGGTCGGTGGCGACGTTCAGGGCGAAGCCGTGCATCGTGACGCCGCGCGAGACCTTCACGCCAATCGCCGCGATCTTCCCCGCGCCTGTCCACACGCCCGTCAGCCCTTCCTCGCGATGCGCGAGGACGCCGTACTCGGCCAGCGAGGCGATCAGGGCGCTCTCTACCGCCGCGACGTACCGCTTCGGTCCCAGGCCAAGCTCGGTGAGCGACACGATGGGGTAGCCCACGAGCTGCCCGGGCCCGTGGTACGTCGTCTGCCCGCCCCTGTCGGTCTCGACAAGCGGGGCGTCGAGCTGCGCGAGCACGTCCTCCGACACGGAGCGCCGTCCTGCGGTGTAGACCGGCGCGTGGCCCATCAGCAGCAGCGTGTTGCCGCGCTCGCCGGCAACCCGCTCTTCGAGCAGCTCGCGCTGGAGGCCCCACGCCCACGCGTAGTCGATGCCCTCGCCGAGCCAGTGGACCTCGCCGTGGTGTGGTGTCATCTCAGAAACCACCGTCATCCAGGGGTAGACGTCGGAGCAGTGATTGCTCGTAAATGAAGAGACGCCCCCAGTTGGGGGCGTCGGCCCAGTGATGCTATCACTGGGGGGGTGAAGCCATTTCACACCGATGTGCCTCAGATGTCAAGCGCGAATAGTCCCCTACCCACACGAGCTGAACACATGACACAGCGGGTCGCAGTCTATATCGACGGGCTCAATCTCTACCAAGGTCTCAAACAGCAGAGGTGGCAGCGTTACTACTGGCTAGACCTGCGCCTCCTGTCCCTGAGACTGCTGCGAGCCGACCAGCAACTGGTGGCAGTCCGCTATTTCACTGCTGTTGTGCGTCCGGTGCCCCATGACGCAGACAAACCCAAGCGGCAGGGCACCTACCTGGAGGCACTAGCTACTCTTCCCGACCTGCATATCCACTATGGATACCATCTCGCAAAGAGACGGCGCTGCCCTCACTGCGGAGCCATTGAGCAAACCTACGAGGAGAAGATGACCGACGTGAACATAGCGGTCGAACTGCTCGGCGACGCCCAGGACGACCTCTTCGATACCGCCCTCGTCATATCAGGAGATGGCGACCTGGCCGGACCCGTGCGCACCATCGGCGAGCGCTATCCCGCAAAGCGAGCTGTAGTCGCTTTCCCACCGGCCCGACATTCCGCAGCGCTTCGCCAAGCAGCGAGAGGTTTCTTCACGATAAGCCGCAGTGCTCTCAGGGACAGCCAGTTCCCCGATCGCGTATCCAACTCCGATGGCTATGTGCTGACGCGTCCTTCGAGTTGGCAATGAGACCCACCGCGCCGCGCTACACCGTGAACTTCATGAGGTCTTCACCGAAGATCAACGTTCTGTCGTAATTGGCACTGATGACCTCGCGCGACCATGGTTCGTCGACGTCTCCCATGTGGGTGGCGACTACGTGCGGGACGAGGGACCGGGCGGCGACGTCCGCGAGACCGTGCGGGCAGGTGTGCGAGTTGGCGATGCGCCGCGCGAACTCCGTGAGGTTCTCCCGGTCTACGTCGTGGTAGTCGCGGCCGTCGGGCGCGGGGCCGCCCCGGTGCGGCTGGGTGTACATCAACTCGTGCAGCAGCATGTCCGAGGTGGAGGCGGCCTCGACGATGGCGTCGCTCACCGCCGTATCGCCGGAGATGACCAGTTTGCTGTTGTCGTCCTCGAACACGAAGCCGAGGGCGGGCTTCACGTAGCCGTGCTCGACCTCAAGCGCGGTGGCTCGCCAGCCGTTGCCCTCGACATGGTCGCCGTGGTCGACCTCGATAACGCGCACGTTCATGACGTCCTCGCCCACGCGGTCGTGGAGCCGGCGGATGCGGATGTCCTCCTCGAAGGCGTGGACGAGGCGGTCGACGAAGTCCCTCGTGCGCGCCGGGCCGACGACGGTGAACGGTCGCTTGCGGTAGCGGATCCAGCCGGTGAGCAGCACGTGGGCGAGGTCGATGGTGTGGTCCGAGTGCATGTGGGTAAGGAAGATGTAGTCCAGCTCCGCGGTGTCCTGCCCGATCTCCACCATGCGGCGCACGCAGCCGGTGCCCGTGTCCACGAGGACGGACTCCCCGCCGATGCGGAGGAGGTTGCTAGGCCCCGCGCGCTGCGGGCTGGGCTGGGGCGTGCCTGTGCCGAGCAGGGTCAGTTCCATGGGGCGTTGCTCCTTCGTTGGTGCGCCTGCGGCTTCAGACAAGTGGGTCGTGTCTCAGTTTGACGACGAGGGGCGCAGGAAAGAGAGTGAGGATCATGTGCAGCGGAACATTCGACATTATAGAGACCCCCATAGTCGGGAAGCGTCATCCGCCCTCTGTTGTATCTGTGCTGCTAGAACGCGTGCAGCCCCTACCGTGAGTGAAGTCGCCGCAACCATGCGAACAGGCCCATCGACCAGAAACCGGAGAGTGATTTCTGCTGCATACTGGTCGGCTCGCGGTATATCAGGCACTTCGATGTTGTACCCAGCCATCATGTAGTGGGGCAGGTTGAGTTCTCCTTGAAACTCAGCGTGTGCGAACGGTTCTGTCATCTCCATTCCTCTCTGTGTCTCTTCTCGGGTGTCTTCCCTCGTCACTCGTTCTCTAGTTCGCGCTGAGCGCGTTTGAACTCAGCGGCCTTTACGGTAGCTTTGCGCTTCTCTTCCTGAGTGTTCCTCATTGCTGCGCCGACCATAAGCAAGATTGTCAGCAGGGCAGCCAAGACAGCGAGGGGCCATATCGTCCAGTCTGGAAGTTCAGCGTCGAACAGTAGAAACGGAAGTGACGCGAGCAAGAACAGCACCAACAGCATGAGCAGGAAGATGCACGGCCCGCAGAGGATCAGCCCGAAGACTGAGGCGAAAGCGGCCTTCACCTTATCGCCGGCGCTCAGTTGTATTTCGGGTTCCTTCATGGTGTAGTCCACTGTCTCCTTTGGTCGTCGGCGTTTAGGTGGGAGGATGCGGGGATGACGGAAAAGGGATGCGAGGTTCCTGCCTTCGCAGGAACGACGGGAGGTGCGCTAGTGGTGGAAAAGGCGGACGCCGGAGAGGGCCATGGTGATGCCGTATTCGGCGCAGGCGGCGGCTACGTCTTCGTCGCGGACGGAGCCGCCGGGCTGGACGACGTATTTCACGCCACTCATGGCGGCGCGGTCGATGTTGTCGCGGAAGGGGATGAAGGCGTCGGAGGCCATCGAGACGTTGGTGAGTTGGTCCAGCCACGCGCGGCGCTCGGCGGGGCTGAGGCGTTGCGGGGTCTCCGCGAACGCGGCGCGCCAGACCTGGTCCTCGGCGGGGGCGAGGTCGTCGCGGATGAAGCCGTCGACGGCGTTGTCGCGCTCGGGGCGCCCGATGCCTTCCCTGAACGGCAGTCCGAGCGTGGCCGGGTGCTGGCGCAGCCACCAGATGTCGGCCTTGTTGCCAGCGAGGCGCGTGCAGTGGATGCGCGACTGCTGCCCTGCCCCGTTTCCGATGACCTGGCCGTCGAGCGCGAGGCACATGGAGTTGGACTGCGTGAACTTGAGCGTGACCAGCGCCACGGTGAGGTCGCGCTGCGCCGATTCCGGCAGGCCGCCGTCGGCGCCTGTGACGTTGGCGAGCTGCGCGGCCCAGTCGGAGGTGCTGTTGCGGCCCTGCTGCATCCGCACGCCGAACACGGTGCGCGTCTCCTCGTCCGGCGGCTCGTAGTCGGGGTCGGCCTCCAGCATGCAGTAGCGCCCGCCCTGCTTGGCGGAGAGCAGCTCCGCAGCCTCCGGCGTGAAACCGGGCGCGATGATGCCGTCCGAGACCTCGCGGCGTATGAGGCGGGCTGTGGGTGCGTCGACCTCGTCCGAGAGCGCGATCCAGTCGCCGAACGACGAGACGCGGTCGGCGCCGCGGGCGCGGGCGTAGGCGGCAGCGAGGGGCGAGAGGGACGCGCCGTCGACGAAGTACGCCTGTGCGAGGGTGTCGCTGAGCGGTACGCCGACCGCCGCTCCGGCGGGGCTGACGTGCTTGAACGACGCCGCGGCGGGCATGCCGGTGGCGGCTCGGAGTTCGCGCACGAGTTGCCAGGAGTTGAGCGCGTCCAGCAGGTTGATGAAGCCGGGCGAGCCGTTACGGACCTCGAACGGGAGCGTTCCCTGCTCAACGAACGCCCTCGCAGGGGTCTGGTGGGGGTTCATCCCGTAGCGGAGTGTGATCTCGGACTCAGGCATGCCTATCCTCGTTCAAGTTGTTCAGAGTAGCGTACCCGGCCCCACCACCCCGGTCACCCCCATCCTATCCTTCCCCCATCAAGGGGGAAGGGATCAGGCGCCCCAATGCCCCACCCCCGGGTACCCTCACCCCAACCCTCTCCCCTTGTAGGGAGAGGGGGTCAGACACTGTCATTCCGAGCGTAGCCGAGGAATCTCTCGGGAACTGCATTGCGCATGCGAACGCTCCCCGAGAGGATGTTGCGCGCTAAAGCGCGGGCTTCGCTCAACATGACAATGCAAGGAGGCCTCGGCCTGAGTCAGCATAGGCGCCCCGCGCCGCTCCCCACCCCGTGTGCACTGCCCGTGCACTCTGGATTCCCGCTTTCGCGGGAATGACGGGGAATGGCGGGGAATGGCAGGAATGACGGACAACCATCCTTGCGCCCTACCCCAGCCCGATGCTCTCGTCGACGACTTCGAGGCGGGCCTTGACGGCGCTGAGGAAGGCGGCGGCCTCCGCGCCGTCGCAGACGCGGTGGTCGAAGGTGAGACAGAGGTTCATCATGGAGCGCACGGCGATGGCGTCGCCCTCGACGACGACGGGGCGCTTCACGATTGCTTCCGTCGTCATGATGGCGGCCTGCGGGTGGTTGATGATGGGCACGGAGACGACGGAGCCGAGCGCGCCGGTGTTGTTGAGCGTGAACGTCCCGCCCTGCACGTCCTCGATGGCGAGTGTCCCCGCGCGCGCGCCGTCGGACAGGCGGCGCAGCTCGGCGGCGATGCCTGCGATGCTGAGCGTGTCGGCGTCGCGCAGCACCGGGACCATGAGCCCGGCCTCGGTCGAGACGGCGACGGCGAGGTTGACGCGGTTGTTGAGGGTGATGTGGCCGTCGTCCCAGCGCGCGTTGAGGCGCGGGTGCTCGCGCAGGACAGCGGCCAACGCGCTCGCCGCGAACGGCAGGTAGGTGAGCGGCGTGCCGTGCCTCTCTTCGAATGCCGCCTTGAGCGCGTCCCGCGTTCGCACGAGGCGGGTGACGTCCACCTCAACCATCGACCACGCGGCGGGAATCTCGCGGGAGGAGCGGGCCATGTGCTCGGCTATGATGCGGCGGACGGGCGTCAGGGGCATCACGGAGGTGTCTTCGGCTGCTGCGGCCGGCTCTGCCGGGGCGGCCTCTTCTACTGCTTCCTCTTCCTCCACATCCTCGGGAGCTTCTTCCTCTACCTCATCGACTTCTTCTGTAGCCGGTTCCTCCTCTACTTCCTCTGGAGCAGCTTCATCCGCGACCGGCTCTGCCTCCGTGGCTTGCGCTGGCTCCGCGGCTTCCTCGTGCGCTGCCCACGCACTCCCAACAAGCTGCGAGGTTCCTGCCTCCGCAGGAACGACGGGGGGAGGAGCGGGAGTGACGGGGATGGGGGGCTCGTCCTCGGCAATGTCTTGCGCGGCCTGCTCCGCCTCTGCGGCTTCCGCCTCTTGCTCGACGACATCTTGCGCGACTTGTACTGCCTCCGCGGCCTGCGCAGATTCCTCGGTTTCCTCGTGCGCTGCCCGCACACCCTGGATTCCCGCCTGTGCGGGAATGACGGGAATCGGGGGCTCGGCGTCGACTATCGCCAGCGCCGCGTCTTCCGCCTCTTGCTCGGCGAAATCTTCCGTGAGCGGCTCTGCCTCCGCGGCCTGCGCAGGTTCCTCGGTTTCCTCGTGCGCTGCCCACGCATCCCCAACAGGCTGCGAGGTTCCTGCCTCCGCAGGAACGACGGGGGGAGGTGCGGGAGTGACGGGACTCGGGAGCTCTTCTCCGATTTCAGTCGGCACCGCGTCTTCCGCCTCTTGCTCGGCGACATCTTCCGTGAGCGGCTCTGCCTCCGCGGCCTGCGCAGGCTCCTCAGTTTCCTCGTGCGCTGCCCGCGCACCCTGGATTCCCGCCTGTGCGGGAATGACGGGGCTTGGGGGCTCGGCGTCGGCTACAGGCTGTGCCGCGTCTTCTTCCGCGACCGGCTCTGCCTCCGCGGCCTGCGCAGGCTCCTCGGTTTCCTCGTGCGCTGCCCACGCACTCCCAACAGGCCGCGAGGTTCCTGCCTCCGCAGGAACGACAGGGGGAGGTGCGGGAATGACCGGGCTTGCCGCCTCAGCCTCATCTTCCGGAGCGGCCTCCTCTGCCGCCTCCTCCGGTGCAACCGCTTGCACTTCTCCTGCAGCGGGTTCCTCTTCTGCGCTCGCTTCCTCCGTTTGGGAAGTCATACGGCTGACGGCTTCGAGCAGGTCCTTGCTCGTGATGCGGCCTCCGGTGCCGGTGCCCTCAATCGTCGAGAGGTCGATGCCATACTGCGCCGACAGCCTCGCGACGAGCGGCGAGATGACGTAACTGCGGTCCGGCTCCGCGACGCTCGGCGCTGCGGGCTCGTGCGCGCTTTCGATGTGCACGTGCGCGTCCTGCAGGGCGTCCGGGCGTCCCTCCCCGTGCTCCCCTGAGCCTGTCGGGCCGACGCTGCGGACGCTGTCCATGAACTCAAAGGCGGGTTGCGCGGCTTCTTCGTCGCCCCCACCCCCAGGGAGAGGGGGTTCTTGTTCGCTGTTCGCGGCCGGCATCGCCCACGCGCCGCCAACACGTCCGGCGTCGCCGGTTGGTTCATCTTCGGCAGGTGCTTCTTCCTCGAAGGAGATGGGGTCAGCGGATGCGGCTGGGTCGGGCTGGTGAGGGCGCGCTGAAGCGCGTCCTGCCTCCGGAGGAACGACGGAGGGATCCTCCCCATCCACCTCCATCTCGCAGATGGGCTGGCCCATGGGGACGGTCTCGCCCTCTTCGGCGAGGGCACGGACGAACACGCCCGTGAACGGCGACGGGGCCTCCATGCTCACCTTGTCGGTGACGACTTCGACGAGGGGGTCGTATCGCTCGACGTGCTGGCCCGGCTCCACGAGCCACTTGCCGATGACACCCTCGGTCACCGATTCACCCACCTGCGGCAGTTCGATAATCTTGATCATGTTCAGCATTCCCTCTGCGCTACCGGTTCAGCCTCACTGCGCAACTTGCCCCGACGGTTCACCCCCATCCCAGCCTTCCCCCATCGAGGGAGAAGGGACAAACACCCTCGCTCCAAGACTGCGAGGTTGCGCGCTAAAGCGCGGGAACGACGGGGCCGTGCCCATGCTCCTCACCTCGCCGACTCACCCCTATCCTGACCTTCCCCAACAAGGGGAAGGGACAAACACTCCCGCTCCTGGGATGCTCAGTACGCCACCAGTTCTCTGAGTTTGGCCGCTATCTTCTCCGCTGTCGGCATGTAGGCCGCCTCCAGCGTGGGGGCGAAGGGCATCGCCGGAATCTCGGGGCCCGCGCACCGCATCACCGGGGCGTCCAGGTACTCGAACGCGTGCTCGGCGATGAGCGCGCTCACCTCCGAGCCGACGGACACTGCGGCGTTGTCCTCGTGCACCACGAGCACCTTGCTCGTCTTGCGCACCGACTCCAGCACCGTTTCCGTATCGAGCGGCCGGAGCGTGCGCAGGTCGACGACCTCGACGCTCACGCCCTCGTTCTCCAGTTCGGCAGCCGCCTGCATCGAATAGTGGAGCGTGAGGCCGTACGTGATGACCGACACGTCGGTCCCCTCCCGCTTCACCTCCGCCAAGCCGATGGGCACGACGTAGTCCTCGTCCGGCGTCTCGCCGCGCACCGAGCGGTACGTGCGCTTGTGCTCCAGCACGATGACGGGGTCGTCGTCGCGGATGGCCGCTTTCAGCAGGCCCTTCGCGTCGTACGGGGTCGCCGGGGCAACGACCTTCAGGCCGGGCGTGTGGGCGAAGTACGACTCGACGCTCTGGGAGTGGTAGAGCCCGCCGCGCACGTGTCCGCCGTACGGGGAGCGCAGCACCATCGGCACGTTCAGCTTCCCGTTGGAGCCGTAGCGAATGCGGGCAGCCTCGCCGATCATCTGGTTCACGGTCGGCCAGATGAAGTCCGCGAACTGCACCTCGGCGATGGGGCGCAGGCCGGAGAGCGCCGCGCCGACCGCGATGCCGGCTATCGAGGCCTCGGCAAGCGGCGTGTCGATGACGCGCTGCTCCCCGAACTCGTCGAGGAAGTCCTTCGTGGCGAGGAAGACGCCGCCACGGCGTCCCACGTCCTCGCCCATCACGAACACAGACGAGTCGCGCGCCATCTCCTCGCGCATCGCTTCGCGTATGGCTTCTATGACGGTGACTACTGCCATCGTTACTCTCTCACGCTAGTCCTTCGCCCCTTACCCCAGCCCTCTCCTTCAAAGACCCTTGCGTCACCCCTATCACACCACTCTTCCCCCGCGGGTTCACCCTCACCGCGCGCTAAAGCGCGTTGCCCTCTCCCCTCAAGGGAGGGGCCGAACACCCCTCGCGTGCCCTGCCAGGCACTCTGGGTTCCCGCTTTCGCGGGAATGATGAATGGGAGTGGGCATGATGAATGGGAGTGGGCATGACGGGTGCTGACGGTGATTACGGCCATCGCTACGTCTCGCTCGTGACGTGGCGGAACACGTCCTCGTCGCTGGGGAAGGGGGCGGCTTCTGCGGAGTCGGTCGCCACGTTGATCTCGTCGCGCGCGCGCTTCTTCATCGCGGCGTCGCGCTCCTCGGAGAGCAGTCCTGTGCCGGAGAGCAGCGCGTGCAGTTTCTCCAGCGGATCGCGCTTCCGGGCCTGCTCGATCTCCGCGGGGTCGCGGTAGACAGTGTCGTCGTCGTCGCTGGTGTGCGGGAGGTAACGCTCGACGTCGAACTCAACGATGCTCGGCCCGCCGCCGATCGCGGCGAGCTGCACCGCGATCGACGCCGCCTGGTACGAGGCGCGGACGTCGGTGCCGTCGACGGTCGTGCCCGGCATCGCGTAGCCTTCGGCGCGCAGTGCGTACCGCTCGATGGCCATCTGGCGCGACATGGGAACGGAGATAGCGTACTTGTTGTTCTCCACGAAGAAGACGATGGGCAGCTTGTGGATGGAGGCGAAGTTCATCGCCTCGTGCACCTCGCCCTGGCTCGTGGTGCCGTCGCCGAAGAAGCAGGCGACGACCGTGTCCTCGCCGCGCATCTTCGCCCCCAGCGCCCAGCCGACAGCCTGCGGGACGTGCGTGCCGATGACGTTGGAGTGGTTGATGAACTTGAGCTCAGGAGCGGCCCCGTGCTGGGGGAACTGGCGCGCGCCTGAGAGCGGTTCGCCATCCCTTGCGAGGAAGCCCCGCAGCGAGTCCTCCGCCGTGAGGCCGAGAGCTGTCGTTACTGCAAGATCGCGGTAGTAGGTGAAGCAGAAGAAGTCCGGCGCGTTCTTCCGGAGAGCCCAGACGGAAGCGAGCTGCGCGGCCTCGTGGCCCTGGCTCGACGCGACGATGGCCGCCTTGCCCTGCCGGTTCATCGCCCACACCCGTTCGTCCAACGTACGAACGAGGAGCATGGTGGCGTAGATGTCCAGCAGGTCCTCTGTGGTCAGCGCATCTGCCGGCGCATCCGGGAGGTCGGTCTGCAGTTCCGCATCTGCCATCGTACGTCGATTATCCCACACCCGCCGCTCCACGCCACGCGGGATACGGGACGTTTTCGGCGCATTCCGCACCCCTGCCCGCCCAGCCCGGGTTGCGTAATCGCACTTAAAGGTGCGATGCTCTTGCCGTGAACAACAGGGAGTTCGTCAGGCGCGCGAGGGCCTACGCCAGGAAGACAGGACAGGAGTTCGTATTCAACCCGCGACTCGGCAAGGGCAGCCACGCACAGGTGCGGGTCGCACGTACAGGACGACCGTTCCACACGGCGAGATCCCCACGGGCACCCTGGCTGCGATGCTGAAGGACCTGCAGATAGACAGAGGGGAGTTCTAGGCGATGCGCTACGAGTACCCTTGCAAGATCGTCCGGGATGAGGAAGAAGCACGGTCATCCGGAAGAGAGGCGTATAACGTGACCTTTCCGGACGTGTACGGGGCCAACACCAGCGGGTGGTCATGGGACGAGGCGCTGTCGATGGCCGAGGACTGCCTGGTAGCTGCCTTGGCAGCGCACGTCGAGTATCACGAGGACATTCCGGCTCCAAGCCCCCTGCGGGAAGGAGAGGTGGGAATCTCCGTGACGCCCGTCGTTGCGGCGAAGCTGGCGCTCTATACGGCAATGCGGGAGCAGCACATCACGAACGTTGCACTCGGAGAACGCCTTAGCCTCAGCGAGTCCGCGGTGCGGAAGCTCGTGGACCCCGACCACCGCTCTCACATCAGTTCGGTGATGAAGGCGCTCCGGGCCGTCGGGCGCAACCTCGTGGTTGAGGACAGGGCTGCCTGAGGCGCCGGCGTCAGCCAGCGTGTGCTGTCCACGAACGTTTCCCGAGAGATGTTTCGGCTGCGCTCAACATGACAACCTCATCCCCTCCCCTGCCCGTTACAATCATTCCTCAACAGGAGGGTCAGGGTGCAGCAGCCGCGTGATGTGCTCGTCCGGTTCCATGAGATCGGGCTGAAGGGGAAGAACCAGCCGATGTTCGTGCGGCGGCTCGTCGAGAACCTCGAACGGGCGACGGCCGGGCTCGGGGTCGAGCGCGTGTGGGCGACGCGGATGCTGGTGCGGATGCGCCTGGCGCCGGAGGCGGACTGGGAGGCGGTGCGGGCGCGGACGGCGACGGTGTTCGGCGCGGTGAAATTCAGCATCGCGGCACGCGCAGAGCCTGAGTACGAGGCGGTTTCGGCCCTGCTCCACGAGACCGCGCAGGCGCAGCATTTCTCGACGTTCCGCATCTCCGCCAACCGGACCGACAAGACGTTCCCCCTTACCTCCCATGACCTCAACGTGCGGCTCGGCGACGAGGTACGCGAGGCCTCCGGCGCGCGCGTCGACCTCTCGCACCCGGAGGCCGATTTCCGCGTGGTGGTGGGGCGCGACGACGCGTTCGTCTACGCGGACGACTACCGGGGCGCGGGGGGACTGCCCGTCGGCACCGGAGGGAAGGTCGCGGTGATGATGTCGGGCGGCATCGACTCGCCGGTCGCGGCGTGGCGCATGATGCGGCGCGGCTGCAAGGCGGTGCTGGTGCACTTCCACTCCTTCCCGCTCGTGGAGGGGCGTTCGCGGGACAAGGCGAAGGAGCTCGCGGAGTCGCTCAACGGCTGGCAGTACGACACCCGCCTTCACCTCGTGCCGTTCGCCGACGTGCAACGCCGCGTGATACTGGAGGTGCCGGGGCCGCTGCGCGTCGTCGCGTACCGGCGCTTCATGGTGCGCATCGCGGAGGCGATCGCCGTGCGGGAGGGGGCGCAAGCACTCGTGACCGGCGAGAGCCTCGGGCAGGTCGGCTCGCAGACGCTGCGCAACATCGCGACCGTCGACGAGGCGGCGTCGATGCCGATACTGCGCCCGCTCGTCGGCATGGACAAGAGCGAGATCATCGACCAGGCGGAGGCGATCGGGACGTTCGAGACGTCGATCCAGCCGGACGAGGACTGCTGCACGCTGTTCGTGCCGCGCTCGCCGGCGACCGCCGTCAAGCCCGAGCAGATCGCGGAGCACGAGGCGCGGCTGGACGTGGCCGCGCTCGTGAGCGAGGCGGCGGGGGCGGCGGAGGTGTTCGAGTACCACGCGCCGGTGGCGTAGGGCCGACGTGCCCACGAACACCCAGGGCCGAATATAATGGTCAGGGAGACGTCGCCATGCAGAAAACGTTACACGTCAGAGCAAGGGTCCAGTTGGGCGGCAGGATCGAGATCGTGGACGAGGGACTCTCGGTGGGCGAGGACGTGGACGTGGTCATATCGCCAGCGCCCCCGCCAACGACTCGCTCGGCCTACCAGATCATCGCGGAAGGACCGGGGAAACGCTCGTTCAAGACTGCGAAGGACGTTGACGACTATATCAAGGAAGAGCGGGCGTCTTGGGACCGCTGACGCTTCCGTCACGCGGATCGATCTACCTGGATACCACTGCCATCATCTACAGCGTGGAGCGCAACGAGCCGTATTGCACGCTGCTCGATCCCGTCTGGCAACAGGCAGAGGCAGGACGGCTCGGGCGTTGTATGCAGCGAACTGGCAGTCTCGGAAACCCTGGTGAGACCCATACGGGAGGGTAATACCGATCTGGAGTCGGTCTTCCGTTCCCTATTCGCCGCCAGGGAGATGGTGCTGCTCCCGGCCACGCGCCAACTGTGGGAGGACGCCGCTCGCCTCCGTGCAGAGACGGGGCTGAAAACACCCGACTCTCTCCACGCCGCAACAGATCTCAGGGCGGAATGCTCGCTCTTCATCACCAATGACACCGGTTTCCGCCGCGTCCAGGGGTTGCCTCTCATCGTCCTGGAGGACCTCCTCACAGAGGATGCCCCTGTATAGTTCCGCGCCCGTTTGACGCGCCATGCGGCCGGTGATAACAAGCGGGGAAGTCTCAAAAACCAGGGAGGAACCCCCATGTCACGCGAAATCGACGAAGTCAAACGGGAAGTCGCCATCGCCAACCGTGTTCTGTCGGAGATGGGACTCGCCACGCACATCCTCGCCTCGCTTGGGCACGTCAGCATGCGCGTCCCCAACCAGCCGGACCTGTTCGTCGTGAAGGGGCGCGGCTACGCGACAGACGCCCTGCCCGTCGTGCGACCGGAGGAGATGATCGTCGTTGACATGGACGGCAACTTCATCGACGGCCCGAAGGGCACCTCGCAGTGCTACGAGGTCAAGATGCACTCCTGCATCTACCGCGAGCGTCCGGAGGTGCTGTCCGTCGTCCACACGCACCCCCGCTACACGAACGTCCTCGGCCTGAACGACGTGAAGCTCAAGCCGATGTCGAACGAGGGGCACCAGCTCGTGCGGAACGACATCCCCGTCTTCCCGCACTCCAAGCTCATCATCACGGAAGAGGACGGCATGCAGGTCGTCGGCGCGATCGGCAACAGCCCCGCGCTCCTGCTGCGCGGACACGGCGCGGTGACGACGGGGCGGAACATGGAGCAGTCCGTGATGAACATGCTGCACCTGGAGGAGCAGTCGCGCCTCAACTGGGTGGCGCTCGCCGCGTTCGGCCCGGGCTACAAGGGCATCCCGGACGAGAGTATGGACGAGTTCGCGGCGGGTCAGGCCGCGATGAGCCAGGCCCCGCACCTCGCACGTCCGCTCGCCAACATGCCCCCCATCCCCATGGGCGGCGTCTGGAAGTACTACACGGAGCTGGTGAGCCAGGACCTGTAGGCACGGAGCACGGCACACGAGGCGTGGGGGGAGCCCGGCGGGTTTGGTTGAGCATCGGCCGGTAAGGATGTAAGATTTCCTTGTATCCTTGCAGTAAGGGATGGCCATGCTTGCCAAGCTCACGTCCAAGAACCAGATAACCCTGCCAAAGGCCGTCGTCTCCGCGTTCGAGGGCACGGACTATTTCGATGTCACCCAGGAGGATGGGCGCATCATGCTCACCCCCATGCGGGTGACTCCTGCCAGGACCTGGACGCTCGCCGATGCCGAGGCTTACGTAGAGAAGATGAAGCGGCTGCAACTTCCGATGGACACGACCGACCCGGAGGTCTGGTTGCAGCGCATGAACACGGACAACTCCGAGGCCATCTGGGACAAGATGGACCGGCTTGGGATCACTGAACAGGACATCGCTGACGCTATCGAATGGGCGCGGCGAGGTTGATGACCCCACTGCGGTTCGTAATCGACACCAACGTGGTAGTAGGCACTCTCATCTTCCGCTCTGGAAGGCTTGCCTGGCTCCGAGAGGCCTGGCAGGCACAGCAGGTTATTCCACTCCTCAGTGATGCCACCAGCGCGGAGTTTGCCAGGGTGCTTTCATACTCGAAGTTCGGTCTGAGTCCAAGCGAGCGCACCGACCGTCTGTCCGCCTACCTCCCCTGGTGCGAGACCGTCGACGTACCGGGCGATACGATTGCCCCAGAGTGCCGCGACCCCTCTGATGCTCCGTTCCTCCAACTGGCTATCGCAAGTCAGGCTGATGCGCTGGTGACAGAAGACCGCGACCTTCTCACACTTGCTCCTGTGTTCGACATACCCATCCTCACGTCACGTGAGGCGTGGGAGCGCCTCACGAACGCCTGACCAACCCGATATACTTGCGCCCCATGAGCAACAAGGTACTCGTCGACGTCGCCGACGGCGTGGGCACGATCACGCTGAACCGGCCGGGGCAGCACAACGCCATCGATTTCGAGATGTGGGGGCTGCTGCGCGACGCGGCACTGCGGGTCGGCGCGGACGAGAGCGTGCGCGTCGTCATCCTGACCGGCGCGGGGGAGAGGGCGTTCTCGGCGGGCGCAGATATCAAGGACTTCCCAGCGCACCGGAGCAACAGCGACCTCGCCCGCGACTACGCGGACGCCTTCGAGGGCGCGCTCGACGCGGTCGAGCAGATGCCGAAGCCGGTCATCTGCATGATCCGCGGGATATGCGTTGGCGGGGGCTGCGAGCTGTCGATGGCCGCCGACCTCCGCATCGCGGCGACGGGCAGCACGTTCGGGGTGCCGGTCGCGAAGATCGGGGTGCTCGTCGGCTATAACGAGATGCGGCGACTCTTACACCTCGTAGGACCCGGGCACGCGGCGAACCTCCTACTGACCGCGCGGCGCATCGACGAGGAGGAGGCGCTGCGCATCGGGCTGCTGTCGGAGGTCGTCGACGCCGACCGGCTGGTGGAGTACACCTACGGCCTGGCACGGGAGATGACCACCTACGCCCCACTTTCACAGTCCGCGCACAAGCGCATCATCCGCACGGTTCTTGCGAAACCCAGTCTCACAGCCCTCACCGATGAGGAGCGCTGGCTGCCTCTTTCCATCTTCGACACGGAGGACGGACAGGAGGGGTACCGGGCCTTCATGGAGAAGCGTCCGCCGCGCTTCCAGGGGCGGTAGGGCGATGCGTAGCGCCGCTCCCCGCCCCCGCAGTACCCTCACCCTAGCCCTCTCCCCTTGTAGGGAGAGGGGATCAGACGCCCTGCCCCACAGGCACACCCCCATCCTGACCTTCCCCGGCTTTGCATCAAAACCCATGATTCCCTGCGAGTTTTGTAGCAGGCGACGTGTGTTCTGTAGCAGCCATTGTCAGCGGGTCGACGCCCATCTCGAAAGCCGACTGGATGAGGCAGCAGATGTTGTGTGCGACGAACTTCAACAAGACCTCGTTGATCTGCGCGGCGGGGCTCTTGGAGCGGACGGCGTGACCGAACTTGCTCTTGACCATAGCAAAGGTGGTCTCGATGTTGGAGCGCTTGTGATAGTGGTCGAGGAACTCAGCCCGCTTCAGGTTGAAGTAGTGGAATGCCCGCTCCCACAGAAGGTCGCGCCTATGGTGGCCGGAGCGGGCAACGGAGTTGCTCTTGAAGGGAATGAAGCCCCTCGCACCTACGCCCGCGATTGCGTGCAGGTTCGTACGGCTGAGGTACGCCTTGTCTCCAGAGAGCTCGCGGACGTTGAAGTGCTCATCGGTTCGAGCGAGGAGCAGAGGCAACTGTGGCGCATCGGCGGAGTCAGTAGTCGTGACTTCGGCCGCCGTGATGATGTTACTGACGACTCCGCAGATCGCGTGGGCCTTCACCCAGGTAGCTCATCTCGCCGAGCCGTTCGATGTTGTCCTGACGAACCCACCCTTTTCGATGACTAAGGAGAAGAAGAAGGAGGCGGATCGGCGCATCCTGGCCCAGTACCGCATGGCACACCAGAACCCCACGTCGGGAGCCCTGCGTTCGTCACTGCGATCCAACATCATGTTCATGGAGCGATACGCTGATCTAGTGCGCCCCGGAGGGAGGTTCCTGACGGTGATCGACGACACACTCTTGGCAAGTGATGTCGACGTCTTCCGAGCGACGCGGAACTTTCTGAGGGAGCATTTCCTAGTCCGAGGAATAATCTCGTTGCCGAGCGGTGCCTTCAGGAGGCAAGGTTCAAGGGTCAAGACTTCCATTCTCGTCATGGAGAAGAAGCACTCAGCCAGCGAGAATCAGCCTGCTTGTTACGGATTCTTCGCCGAGAAACTAGGAGTTGATGACCTTGCGCCGCGAGCATCACGTGCTGACATCGAGGAAGCCCGCGATGCAGCAAACGAGGAGATCGAGGTGATACTGCGGGAGTACAGGCAGTACCTTGACGGCGAGCGCGTGGAAAGGGGTGTCGTCCTGCCAAGCGACCAGTTGCAGGATCGTCTTGACCTGAAATCGTGTGCACCCGAACTAGGGCGGATGGCCGACGAATGGCGCGCTGGAGGTGCCGAACTAAAGTTATTTCGGCAGTGCGTTACCCCTGTGACTGAGGTTGTTTCTCCGGCAGCCCATCCGGAGCAGGAGTTCAAATTGCTCAAGGTATCCTACGATGGACGCTGCATCGTTGAGCGCGAGCGTAAGGGCGACCGAATCAGGGCCAGGACAATGCACCGCGTACGAGAGGGCCAGATGGTGTTCTCAATTATCCGGGCTACCGACGGGGCCATCGGGATAGTACCGCCTGAACTGGACGGTGCTCTAGTCTCCCCCGACAGTTTCATGGTCTTTGCCTGTGCCACGCCGCAGGATACGCACTACCTGAGAGCGGTCCTGCGTTCTCACGAACTGCGTGCAGACATGCAGGCCAAGTCCACTGGGTCAGGTCGCTACGTGACCGCATGGCCCGATGTCGGAGATTGGCTCCATGTACCGTGGCTTCCAGATGACGAGAGGCGGCAAGTCGGAGATGGGTTGATGGAAGCACTTGAACTAGAAAGGCAAGCCGATGCTCAGCGTCGGGACGCGATGGAGAGGATTCACGCATTGGGGGTAGAGTCGAAAGAGAGCGTCATACGGTGGGAGAGGTCCAAGGCACCTAGGTAGGGTGACCCACTGGACTGGGGACATAGCCTTGTATCAAGAACAGAAGAGTTGGACAGAGGCGTATCCATGAGTATTTCAAGCAACGAAACCGAACAGGAGCGCGGCACCGTCTACATCCTGTCGAACCCCGCCATGCCCGATTGCATCAAGATCGGACGAGTTGATGGGGTCACTTCTCAGGCGGTTGTCGACAGGATGCGAACTCTTGATGGAACGAACATGCCCCGGCCCTTCCACTGCGAGGCCGCCGTCGTCGTCGAGAACCACAGAAGGGTCGAGAAGGCTCTGCACACGATATTCGGCGACCGGCGTATCCGCGAGAACCGCGAGTTCTTCGAGGGCGTATCGGTGGTGCGAGCGCAAGCTGCGCTGGCCTTGGTGGCGATTGAGGATGTGACGCCCAGTGGCGTACCGCCGGAGCTCAACGCCGCTGACGGCACGGTCGTAGAGGAGAAACCTCCGCGAAGATCCCGATTTACGTTTTCTAAGGCAAAGGTGCCTGTGGGTGCAAACCTCACATGGGCATACGACCCCTTGATTGCCTGCGAGGTAGTGGACGACCGCCAAGTGCGCTACGACGGTTCACTCTACATGCTCTCGCCATTGGCGCAGAAACTCCTAGGGGTCACGTGGTCTCCCCAGGGCACCACGTACTGGCTCTACGAAGAAGAGACGCTGGACGAGCGCCGCAAGCGGCTAGAGGACGAGGACGATGAGGCAGGGTCATGAGGTCAAGCAAATGATGTACGTCATCTGCCACGACAGGTCGAACCACTCCGGCGGCAGCCGAATCCATCAGGTGGGTGGTTGCTGGCACGCACGACACCACGAAGCCAACCCAGCGACGATGGTCTGGACGCAGTCCTACACGCAGGCAGAGGCCGAGGCTGTTCTGCGGGCCGAGCGGCGGGACATTCGATATTGCGGCAATTGCTTCCGGTGAACTCGTGCGACTGCTACTGGCATGTGCTTCCCCGGCCCGTTGTACCTGTAGGGTCGTTTTGGAGCAAGATTGCGACTTCTGGAGCAAAGGTGAGTTTTGGAGCAAAGCCGACCTTCCCCCATCGAGGGGGAAGGGATCAGCAAGGGTCACGGGGGTAACCGATGCCTCCGATGCCGCTGGAGGGCGTTACCGTCCTCGATTGCACGCAGGTGATGGCGGGGCCGTTCTGCACGATGCTGCTCGCCGACATGGGCGCGGACGTCATCAAGGTGGAGAAGCCGGGCGGCGACGACTCCCGGCGGATGGGGCCGCCGTTCATCAACGGCGAGTCCGCAGCCTTCCTCGGCATCAATCGCAACAAGCGGAGCATCGTCCTCGACCTGCGGAACGATGTCGACCGGAGCGCCTTCCGGCGCATCGCCGCGCAGGCCGACGTCGTCGCCGAGAACTTCCGTCCCGGCACGATGGAGCGGCTCGGCCTCGGCCCTGTGAAACTGCGTGAGGAGCACCCAGAGCTGATCTGGGTTTCCATCTCCGGTTTCGGGCAGACGGGGCCCTATGCCAGCCGCCCCGGCTACGACCTGCTGGCGCAGGGCATGTCCGGCATGATGAGCGTGACCGGCTACCCGGACTCGCCGCCAGTGAAAGTGAGCATCCCGCTCGCCGACCTGAGCGCCGGGCTGTTCGCGGCCAACGGCGTGCTCGCCGCATACATCCACCGGCTCAAGACCGGCGAGGGGCAGGCGATCGACACCTCGCTGCTCGAGGCCGCCGTCGCCCTCACCGTCTGGGAGGCCGCCGAGTACTGGGGCTCCGGCGTCGTGCCCGGCCCCAAGGGGTCGGCGCACCGGCTCGTCGCCCCGTACCAGGCGATGGAGAGCGCCGACGGCTATTTCAACATCGGTGTGGCGAACCAGGCGAACTATGAGCGTCTCTGCGCGGCGCTGGAACGTCCCGACCTGCTGACCGACTCCCGCTTCACAGCGAACCCGGACCGGGTCCGCAACTACGAGGCGCTCGCCGCGGAGATACAGCGCACGACGCGCACGCGCACGTCCGGCGAGTGGCTGGCCGTGTTCGAGGCCGCGGGCGTCCCTGCCGGGCCGATCTACGGCATGGACGAGGTCTTCGCGAACGAGCACGTCGTCGCTCGCGGGATGGTGACGCCGCTGGAGCACCCGGTCGCGGGGACGATCAACAACCTCGGCGTCCCGGTCAAGATGTCGGCGACACCGGGCCAGGTGCGGCTGCCCGCCCCTACCCTCGGCCAGCACACGGAGGACGTGCTGCGGCAATTCGGGGTGCCGGAGGATGAGGCGGGGGCGATCCTGGGGCGGGGGTAGGTCGGAGGGGGCAGGCCGACCCTACGGGCCTCCTCCAACCAGCGCTGGAGGTTCCTCCAGCACATCGAGAATGGCATCCGCGCAGTAGACGCGGTTGCGCCGTCTCTCCCCAACACGAGCGAGGACACCTATCGCCTCCAGCCGGTCGATGGCGCGCTGGGCCGTCGTGAACGCGGAGCCGAGGCGTTCGGCGACGCCTCCTACCGTCCAGAAAGGGTTCTCGAAGAAGAGATCAAGCGCCCTCTCCGGAAGCCTAGACCGCTCCCCCGTCAGTTCATCCTTCCACCGTTCAAGCAATGCATCCAGCCGCTGAATCCGCTCCACGGCATCTTCGGACTGAAGCTCCACTCCTTTCAGGAAGTAGACCAGCCATTCTTCCCATTCGCCTTCCGCAGTCACGCCGAGCAGTCGTGCGTAGTACTGCTCACGCGTGGCCTCGAAGTAGGCGCTCAGGTACAACAGCGGAGATGGAATGACGCCCCGCGTTACGAGGAGCAACGTGATGAGCAAGCGCCCGACCCTTCCGTTCCCATCGAGAAATGGGTGGACGGCCTCGAACTGTGCGTGGACCAGTGCTGCGTGCACGAGCGGAGGCAGCGTATCGTCGTGCAGGAACGACTCCCACGCCCCCAGGCAAGGCATCAGGTCCGATGGCGGCGGGGGAACGTACGTCGCTTCGTTCAGCGTGCACCCAGGAGCCCCGATCCAGTTCTGGCTGCGGCGGAACTCTCCCGGCGTAGAGGCGTCACCCAGAACGCCCCGCATGAGACATTCATGCATCTCGCGGACCAAGCGAAGGGACATCGGCAGCGTTTCCAAACGCTCCAAGGCGTACTCCAGGGCCACCACGTAATTTCCTACCTCCCGCAGGTCGGCAGGGCTCCGCTCAACGGCTGCACCGGCCTCTGCGGCAAGCAACTCTCCGAGAGTCGCCTGGGTGCCCTCGATGCGGCTGGACAGGACCGCTTCCTTACGGACGAAGGGCCGTATGAGAAGATGAGGGTTAGGCAAGCGCCTTCCTTCGCCGGCGAGCCTCCCTATAGCCCGGTCAGCAGCCGAGAGTCCGACCATGAGCGCTTCGCTCCACGTCAAGGGCGGCGGGAGCGGGGCAGGAACGTAGGCACGATAGCCTCCCGTGCAATTCACCAAGCGGCCATGAGGCTGACGGTCCCGTCTGAGTTCCACATCGGTTCCTTATTAGCGCCTGCGAAAATAACCAACTCTGCTATTATCGAATAGAAGTCGATTCGAAAACAACTATGCCTGCAGAGTGTCATGCTGAACAGGGTACAGCGGAGTGGAGGCATCTCTCCGAGTACGTTGGCATTGACGAGGGTGTCCCTGAGAGGTTCCTTGGCTTCGCTCGGAATGACTCTTGCGCTAGTCCTCCACGATGGCGAGGGCGCCGTCGCGGACGGTGACCTGGTGGCCGGAGAAGTCCATGGACGCCTGGGCGGCGAGGACGTAGCGGTCGCCGACCGTGTCCACCTGCGCGGGGCGCGGGCTCTCGCGGGCCCACTGGGGGCTGTCCTCGGTGACGATGCCGCCGCCACCGCCGGGGATGCCCGCGCCCGTCTCGCGGGCCCGCTCGTCTCCGCCGCCGCTGCCGGGGCCCATGCTCAGGACGCAGATGTTGAACTCGCGCTCCTCCTCGGCGACGAACTTAGCGAACGCCCGGATCGAGAGCTTCGAGACGCCGTAGACGCACGTGCCGATGTTCGGCGGGGCGTCCTGCCGGACGCGCAGCGTGCCCTGCCCGAAGTGGATCACGTGCCCCGCGTTGAGCGACTCCATGTACGGGAGCACGTGCTTGGTGCAGAGGAACGTGCCGCCGAGGTTCGTGCGCATCACGCGGTCGAAGAACGACTCGTCCATGTCGCGGATGCGGGGCCAGCGGGGCGCGCCCTCGTGGAAGTGCGTCACGATGGCGGCGTCGTTGATGAGCACGTCGATGCGTCCGTACTGCCGGTAGACGCGGTCCATGAGCGAGCGCACCTCGTCCTCGACGCACACGTCGGTGCGCACGGCGAGCGCTTCCGCTCCGAGGGCGCGCACCTCGCCCATCACTGTCTCCATGGGGGCGACGTCGGCGATGGCGAGCCGCGCGCCCTCCTTCGCGAACGTCTTCGCCACCCACCGGCCGATGCCCTTCGCGCCGCCCGTGACGACGACCACCTTGCCTTCGACTGACATGCCGCGCCTCCTTGTTGTGCTGTGCGCCCCCTACGCGCCTTCCAGCAACTCGTAGAGCAGTATGCGGTTGCCGCACGTGTCGTCGAACAGGGCCTGTGCGCCGCCCGCGGCGTCTATCGGCTTCATCGAGAACACGACGCCCAGTGCCTCGAGGCGTTCGTACTCAGCCTGGATGTTGTCAACGGCGAAGGCCGCATGCGGGATGCCTTGTTCGAAGATCGCCTGCTGGTAGGCCTGCGCGGCGGGGTTGTCGTTGGGCTCCAGGAGCAATTGGGCGCCGTCCGGCGCATCCGGCGAGACGACCGTCAGCCACTTGAACTCCCCCACCGGGAAGTCTTCCTTCTTCACGAAGCCGAGAATGTCCGTGTAGAAGGCGAGCGCCTTGTCCTGGTCGTCTACGTGGATGCTGGTCAGTTCGATCCTCATTCAGCTTCCTTCCTGTATGGAGATGGGCAGGGAGTGTACTACGGCGGGCGCTCCAGAGGAGGGATGCAGAGCGCCCACAAGAGGACGCCCCTACACCGGGCACCGCGCCACCTCCCCTCCCCCGTGCCCTCACCCGCCGCGCAAGCGCGTCGACCTCTCCCTGGGGGAGAGGTGAGGGGGATTCCCGCTTTCGCGGGAAGGACGGGTGGGATGCGGGAGGTTCCTGCCTTCGCAGGAACGACGGACGAGTACGGGACGCGGGGGCGGTTCGCGAACCGCCCCTACGCCAGGCGAGGTTCCTGCCTGCGCAGGAACGACGGACGCCTTCTCACAGGAACGACAGAAGAAAGGGGGCGCGGGGTTTGCTATGCTACGCGCCGCCATACGCCACAAATGGCGGGAGAGAACACCTCCCAACAGAGAGCATGTAATCGCACACCACTACGGCAGGAGAGAGAGCATATGACCACCGCACCACGCGTCGTTGGCACACCGGTACCCCGCATCGACGGGCGCGACAAGGTAACCGGCTCGGCCAACTACGGCGCTGACTTCGAGATCCCGGGCACGCTCTGGGCGAAGACCCTCCGCAGCCCCTTCCCGCACGCGCGGATACGCGGCATCGACGCCTCCGCCGCTCGGGCGCTGCCCGGCGTCCACGCGGTCCTCACGGGCGACGACATACCCGACAACATGCGCTGGGGACGACGCATCGTCGACGTGCCCGTGCTCGCGCAGGGCGAGGTGCGGTTCGTCGGCGAGCAGGTCGCGGCGGTTGTTGCGGACGACGAGGAGATCGCGCAGCGGGCGCTCGAACTCATCGACGTCGACTACGAGGAGCTTCCCGCAGTCACGGACCCCGAGGAGGCGATGAAGAACGAGATACTCGTGAACCCGGACATGCACGGCTTCAAGGGCCTGCTGTACGAGGTGAACGAGCCTACGAACGTCGTGGTCCACTTCGAGTGGAGCAAGGGCGACGTGGAGGCGGGCCTGCGGCAGGCCGACCTCGTGGTCGAGAACACGTACACGACGCCCTCGCAGCACCAGACGTACATGGAGGCGCACAACGCCACGGTGCGCGTAAACCCGGACGGCACTGCCGAGGTGTGGACGCCCGGCAAGGCGCCGTACGCGGTGCGGACGCAGATATCGGGGCCGCTCGGCGTCGAGCCGGAGAGCATCGTCTTCCACCCGGTGACCATCGGCGGGGACTTCGGCGGCAAGGGGTCGCCGATGAACGTCGCGCTCGGCTACCTGCTGTCCAAGGCGGCGGGGAACCGCCCGGTGCGGATGGTGTTCGACTACGCGGAGGAGTTCCTGGCAGCGAACCCGCGCCATTACTCGAAGTTGCGGATGCGCACGGGCGTCAAGAAGGACGGCTCCATCACCGCGCACGACGTCAGCATCGTGTTCGACAGCGGGGCGTACGCGGGGTTCAAGCCCGCGGGGCACCTCGGCGGCGCGAAGGCGGCGGGAGGACCTTACCGAACGGAAAACGCGCGCGTGGTGGAGGACATGGTCTACACCCACAACACGCCGTGCGGCCACATGCGCGGGCCGGGCGAGCCGCAGGCGGTCTTCGCCCTCGAATCGCACATCGACGAGGTCGCCGATGCGCTCGGCATGGACCCCGTGCAGTTCCGCCTGATGAACCTCGTGGAGGACGGCGAGCCCACTGCGCTCGGCGACGTGTTCGTCGAGAACCGGGCCGCAGAGGCGCTCGAAGTTGCCGTCGAGGCGTCGGGCTACAACGCGGCGAAGGCGTCCGGCGTGGGGCGCGGCGTTTCCGTCGGGGAGCGCCCGCCGGGCGGCGGACGCATCAACTCGCAGGTGTCGATGGAGGCGGACGGCTCCGTCCTCATCACCACTCCCCTCTTCGAGCAGGGCGCGGGCGCGTACACGGTGCTGCAGCAGGTCGTGGCCGAGGACCTCGGCCTCCCCGCCGACGCCGTGCGTATGGTCGTCGCCGACACGGGCCTGTTCGACATGGACCAGGGCGTGGGCGGCAGCCGCGTGACGAACCTCGGCACAGTCGCCACGCACGAGGCCGTCGGGCAGGCGCAGGGAGAGCTGTTCAAGCTAGCGGCGGAGCTGCAGAACTGGCCGGAGGAGAAGCTCGTCGTGCAGGGGCAGATGCTCGTGCGGACGGACACCGGCGAGTCGCAGCCGTGGAGCAACCTCATCGCCCGCGTGGGCACGCCCGTCGTCGGGCGCGGTGTCGCCTCCGGCGGCTACGAGAACCCGGTCACCGGCTACTGCGCGCAGATCGCCGAGGTCGAGGTCGACGCGGAGACCGGACAGATACGGCTGACGAAGCTGACGACCGTCCACGACACCGGCACCATCATCAACCCCATCGGCCACCAGGGGCAGATCAACGGCGGGGCGATGATGGGCATCGGATTCGGGCTGCAGGAGGAGCTGGTGCGGGAGAACGGCTTCATCTCCACGCTCTCGTTCGCGGACTACAAGATACCGAACATCGCCGACATCCCCGAGCTCACGACGGTCGTGCTCGACACGCCGGGCCAGGGCGTCGGCCCGTACAACATCAAGGCTATCGGCGAGAGCCCCAACGCGCCTACGGCGGCGGCCATCGCGAACGCCATCGCCGACGCATGCGGCGTGCGCGTGCGCGACCTGCCGGCGACGGCGGAGAAGGTGTACGAGGCGTTGCAGGATGCGTAGGAGGCGTGCAGGGGCTGTCATGCTGAGCGGAGCCGAAGTATCTCTCAGGGGACGTTGGCGTATGCGGACGCTTGCCCGAGAGATTCCTCGGCTACGTTGCACTTCGCTCGGAATGACAAGCCACCCTGCCCCATGCCGGGGTACCCTCACCCCAGCATCGAGTGCGGGGCAGGCTCTAACCCTCTCCCCTTGTAGGGAGAGGGATCAGGCGCCCGAGAGATTCCTCGACTCCGCTGCACTTCGCTCGGAATGACAAGGCACCCTGCGCTGCGCCGGGGTACCCTCACCCTAGCCCTCTCCCCTTGTAGGGAGAGGGGATCAGGCAGAGACGGGTAAACGAATGGATGAACTACGACCCATAGGAGAGGTGGCGCGGAGCCTTGGCATCGCTCCGAAGCACCTCATCCCCTTCGGGGATACGAAGGCGAAGGTGTCGCTGGACGCGATGCGCCCGGAGCAGAAGGGGAAGCTCATCGTCGTGACGGGCGTGAACCCCACGCCTGCGGGAGAGGGCAAGACAACCACTTGCGTCGGGCTCACGCAGGGGCTGGGGAAGATCGGCAAGAACGTCGTGACGACGCTTCGGGAGCCGTCGCTCGGGCCGATATTCGGCATCAAGGGCGGCGGCACGGGCGGCGGCAGGGCTCGCGTCATCCCGGAGGACGAGATCAACGTCCACTTCACCGGCGACGCGCACGCCGTCTCCTCCGCGCACAATCTCCTAGGCGCGCTCGCAGAGAACGTCATCTACCGCGGGCGCATCCCCGGCACGAAGCCGTCCGACATCACCTGGCGGCGCGTCGTCGACATCGAGGACCGGGCGCTGCGCAGCATCGTCTCCGGCCTCGGGGGCTCCGCGAACGCCCCGCTGCGCGAGACCGGGTTCGACATCGTCACCGCGTCCGAGATCATGGCCGTGCTCGCGCTCTCGTCCGGGCTGGACGACCTGCGCGCCCGCCTCGGCAGGATCACGGTCGCCACAGGCAGCGGCGGAGCGCGCGTGACCGCAGAGGACGTGGGGGCGGTCGGCTCGCTGATGGCGCTGCTGCGGCACGCCATCCTCCCGAACATGGTGCAGACCACGGAGGGGCAGCCGTCGTTCATCCACACCGGGCCGTTCGGCAACATCGCGCACGGCTGCAGCTCGGTCGTGGCTGACCGGCTCGCGCTGGGCTACGCGGACTACGTCGTGACGGAAGCGGGGTTCGGCGCGGACCTCGGCTTCGAGAAGTTCATGCACATCAAGTGCCGCACCAGCGGGCTGCGCCCGAGCGCGGCGGTGCTCGTCGGCACCGTGCGGGCGATGAAGCACCACGGGGGCGTCGCGATCAAGGACCTGGACTACCCCGACCCGCTCTCCGTGCGCATCGGCTGCGCGAACCTCCAGCACCTCGTCGGCGTCGTACGCAAGTTCGGCCTGCCGGTGGTCGTCGCCATCAACCACTTCCCGTCCGACACGCCGGAGGAGACGGTGGTGATGCAGGACGCGGCGATCGAGGCGGGAGCGTCGCAGGCGGTCGTCTGCAGCGGTTTCGTGGACGGCGGCGAGGGCGCGGTGGAACTCGCGGAGGCGGTTGCGCGCACGTCGGAGGCGGGCCCGCCGCGCGCCAGGTGGCTGTACCCGCTCGACGCTCCGCTGCGGGAGAAGGTGCGCGTGCTCGCGGAGACGGTCTACGGGGCGTCGGACGTGCGCTGGAGCGCGTCGGCGTCGCGGCAGCTCGAACGGTTCGAGGACCAGGGCCTCGGCGGGTTCCCCATCTGCATGGCGAAGACGCCGCTCTCCATCTCGCACGACCCGTCGCTGAAGAACCGGCCCACCAACTACACCTTCGAGATATCGGACGTGCGGGCGTCGACCGGCGCGGGGTTCGTGTACCCCATCGCGGGCAACATCGTCACGATGCCCGGCCTGCCCGGCACGCCACGGGCGCTAGACGTCGACAGCAAGGGGAACATCACCGGGCTGTAGGGGCGGCGCTCACCGTCGAAGTTTCAACATGACGGAATCGAAATATGCCGAAGGTTAGAGATGCCATCCGGCTCGTGGAGCGTGACGGGTGGTACCATGTGAGGACGCGGGGTAGCCACAGGCACTTCCATCATCCTGAGAAGCCAGGAACAGTGACTATCGCCGGCCACCCGGGAGAGGATCTGCCGCCAGGTACGTGGATCGGAATCCAGGAACAAGCGGGACTTCGCAGGAGGAACCGATGAAGCTGAGATACGCGGTAGTCTTCGAGCAGACCCCAAACAACTACGGCGCTTACGCGCCGGACGTGCCCGGCTGCATCAGCACCGGCAAGACATGGGACGAGATGCAGGAGATGATCCGGGAGGCCCTGACGTTCCACATCGAGGACCTGCTGGAGCAGGGCGAGCCGCTTCCTGAGCCCAAGAGATCCATCGACGAGGCTATCGCATACCACAGTCAAGCGCTCGGAGAATCCGCCCTCAAGAGCTACGCCGAGTACGGCGACCCTGTCCCTTCAATCTCGACGACCTTCCAGATGGTCGAGGTCGACGTTGCCGTTCCACAGGCTGTGAAAGCCTAGGTCCTCCCAAGGGCAACATCGCCGGGTTGTGACACCTCCGCCACTCCCGGCACAGCAAAGAGGGAGGTCGAAGCGCATGGAGCCACAACGGTTCAGCTACCAGCGTCCGGAGAATGACCGGGCGAAGAATCTGACGCCCCTTTGCCAGACGGACAGGCTGTGGGCGGACATGCAGCTCGTGAAGGAAGGCGGCGAGAACAAGCTGCACAGCCACACGGTGAGCGACGGGTTCTTCATGGTGATACAGGGCGCCGCGAAGTTCTACGGCGATGGCGACGTCCTGCTGGCCGAGCTGGGCGCGCAGGAAGGCGTCTTGATGCCGCACGGCTTCAAGTACTGGTTCGAGAGCTCGGGGACGGAGCCGTTGCAACTGCTGCACGTCGCCGCCAGCGACCCGAACCTCCGGGACGTTCGTGTCGGGCCGAGCCGGGAGTCGGGGTAGGCGGGTCACCCCCACGAGGGGGAAGGAGTGGGCAGGCCGGGCGGCGTTCACCGACGGTTGTGCGCGGGGGTTCCCTTGTAGGGCGAGAGGTTCCCCGAAAGGGCACCCACAAGGGATGCCCCTACACCAGGCCACCCGACAGGGGATTCGGCTTCGCTCAGCGTGGACAGGCGATGCCACGCACCGCCTCGTGACCTAGCGGTCACCCTGGATTCCCGTTTTCACGGGAATGACGGGGGGAGGGGGTTCGCCGCCAGGAGAGGGGAACCCCGAAGGGCACCCACAAGGGGTGCCCCTACATCGGGCCACCCGAGAGGGGATTCGGCTTCGCTCAGCGTGGACAGGCGATGCCACGCACCGCCTCGTGACCTGGCGGTCACCCTGGATTCCCGTTTTCACGGGAATGAACGGGGGGAGGGGGTTCGCCGCCAGGAGAGGGGAACCCCGAAGGGCACCCACAAGGGGTGCCCCTACAGCGGGCCAGCCGAGAGGGGATTCGGCTTCGCTCAGCGTGGACAGGCGATGCCACGCACCGCCTCGTGACCTGGCGGTCACCCTGGATTCCCGTTTTCACGGGAATGACGGGGGGAGGGGTTCGCCGCCAGGAGAGGGAACCCCGAAGGGCACCCACAAGGGATGCCCCTACAGCGGGCCACCCAAGAGCTGGTTAGACCTTGGGGAGGCACTGTTTCCAGTCGGCGCCGGTGGGGAGGACGGAGGTGATCATGTAGGGGTAGTCGTGGAACTGGTTCTCTTCGGAGGTCCAGGCGAGGCCGGGCGGGTCGCCGCCTTCCGCCATGGTGCGAACGGCCTCGAGCATGAAGCGGCGCATGGCGATGATGTGCATGTCGCTGGCGCCGAGGTTCTCTTGGGTCCTGTCGCTGATGGCGCCCATGCTCTCGGTCACCATCTTGTCCTGCGTGTGGTTGCGAGCGGCGACACCGCACCAGTAGTCTCCCGACTTCTGCTCCTCGCGGCTGAGCTGGTAGTGGTTGGCGCGGGTGTAGTAGCTCATGAAGTCCGGGCCCACCTCTGCACGGTCACTCTGGGCGTACGAGTCGTCGACGCTCTTGTCCCACCAGACCTCGAAGTCGTAGCGCCAGTTGGTGTAGTCGTCGGCGGGCACTTGGTAGATGGTGTGGACGGCCTCGTTGTAGCCGTTGGGGGAGTCGCCGCGCGGCGTGTTGCCGATGCAGGGCATGAGGAAGGTGTTGGTACGCACCATCTCCTGTGTGTCGTCATAGGGGTAGATGGTCGCGGCGCGGACGCCCCACGGCAGCCTGTCGATGGCGACGCGGGCGGGGCGGCGACGCGCCTGGGCCATGGGGTTGTCCTCGCCGGATATGCGCCGGTGGAGGTAGGCGGAGTGGATGCTGTCGTTGTCGCCCTCCAGCGCCTGGAGCCAGTTGCACTCGAGGAAGAGCTTGCTGCCGACGACGACGTGGTCGCGCGGCAGGGTGAACCACGGGAGGTTGGGTACGAGCGGGGTCTTCTCCTTCGGCCCCATGTAGGTGAGGACGACACCGTTGCGCTCCTCGCACGGGTAGGACGTGTGCTGGATGGTGTCCTTCAGCCTGCTGGTCTCCGGCTCGGCGGGGATGTCCAGCACCGTGCCTTCCACGTCGTACTGCCAGCCGTGATAGATGCACGTGATGCTGCAGTTCTCCACGCGTCCGTAGAAGAGCGACGCCCGGCGGTGCGAACAGTACTCGCCGAGCAGCCCCACCCTGCCGTTGCTGTCGCGGAAGGCGACGAGGTCCTCGTTGAGGAGCTTGACGCGCACCGGAGCGCAGTCCGGCTCCGGCAGTTCCTCGGAGAGCAGCGCCGGTATCCAGTAGCGGCGGAACAGATCGCCCATCGGCGTGCCGGGCCCGACACGGGTCAGGATCTCGTTGTCCTCGGCGATAGACATGACGCACCTCCCCAAGTGTTACGTCAGCGACCGAGCGCCGCGTGATGGCTGCAACTATAGCCCTGGCGGGATGCGTGTCAACGCGGCTGCGTCAGCGGCGTTCGTCCATGATGCGGCCGGCGATGCGCAGGTCCCACATCTGCAACGGGTTGTAGCCTGCCAGCTCCGGATACTCGTCGACGGCCATGTCGTAGAAGTTGCCTATGGCGTCCGGCATCGGCACCGGCGGGTCCGCGAGCTCGGCGGCGAGGTGGCCGTAGACGACCTCGCGCTCTTCGGGGGTCGCTATCGAGGCGCCAGGGGCTTTCATCAGGCCGTCCGGGATGGAGGTCATCACGTCCAGCGCCGCCTGCTTGTCCTCCTTGAAGAGCCTCGCCGCGTCGAACGCGGCACGCACGAGGTTCTCCATGTCCTCGGCACGGCTCTCGAGCAACTCCACGGACGTGGTGTAGACGACGCCTCCCAGGAAGCCGAAGGTGCCGATGTCGAGCGGCACGAGCCCTGCCTCCGCAGCGGCGTCCGAGAAGAGGTTGGTGACGACGGCTGCGTCGCAGTCTCCTTCCACGACGCGCTTCCACGGCGACCAGCGGCCCACCTCCGCGTCCGGCGCGAGCACGACCTCGAACTCAGTGAGTCCGGCGCGACGAAGCCAGAGCGGGTCGATGAGGTTCGTCGGGCGGGCGTCGCGCACGGCGATGCGTTTGCCGCGCAGTTCGTCGAGGCTCGTGACGCCGGGGCGTACGTAGAGGCGCTCGTTGATGGTGGTGACCGCCGCCGCGATGGATACGAGGGGCATGCCCTTCGCCCGGTTGAGTTGCTGGTTCCAGTAGTTCTCCGCGAGCACCTCCGCCCTGCCGTCGAACAGCAACTCGGCGTACTCGCGGCCTTCGGGTCGCTCGAGGACGATCTCCGTGCCGTAGGCCGCGGCGGTGCGCTGCACGGTGTAGAGGTACGGCAGGCGGTCGGCGTCGCGCCAGAGTAGTCGGATCGTGCCCATGGGTTTCCTCCCTACGAGAGACATCAGTGAGAGTAGCACGGACAGTACGCCACGCCCCGCCCGATCACCCCCATCCTAACCTTCCCCCATCAAGGGGGAAGGGATCACGCCGCCTCCCTCCATTGAGGGGGAAGGGACCAGGCCTCAAGCCTGAGCGAGGTCCAGTTTGCCCCCCAGGCGGGGGTACGCCTCCAGCGCGTTGCCCTCGAATATCAGGCGCTTCTCGGCTTCGGTGATGCCGGGGACAGCGTCGACGTAGGGCTTCGTGTCGTCGAAATAGCGGCCTGTCCGTTCGTCGACGCCGCGCACGGCGCCGATCATCTCGGACGCGAAGATGACATTGGACGCGCCCATCACCTTCACGAGGAAGTCGATGCCCTCCTGGTGGTAGACGCAGGTGTCGAAGTAGAGGTTGCCGAGCAGCAGTTCGTCGAGAGGCGGCTTGCCCATGTCCTGGGCGATGCCACGGTAGCGGCCCCAGTGGAACGGGACGGCGCCTCCGCCGTGGGGGAGGACGAACTTCAGACTCGGGAAGTCCGCGAATATTTCCGAGGTGAGGAACTGCATGAAGGCAGTCGTGTCGCCGTTCAGGTAGTGGGCGCCCGTGCCGTGGAAGTTGGGGTTGCATGACATGCTGACGTGGACCATCGCGGGGACTTCCAGCTCGACCATGCGCTCATAGAGGTCATACCACCAGCGGTCGGTCAGCGGCGGGTCGGTCCAGTAGCCGTCCGTCGGGTCGGGGTTGAGGTTGCAGCCGACGAACCCGAGCTCGTTGACGCAGCGGTCGAGCTCGGCGATGCACTCCGTCGGGGATACGCCGGGCGATTGCGGGAGCTGGCAGACGCCTATGAAGTTGTCCGGGAACATGGTGCAGACGCGGTGGACGAGGTCGTTGACCGTACGGCTCCACTGGATGCTCGTCCGGGCGTCGCCGAAGTGGTGCCCCATCCCGCCTGCGGTCGGCGAGAAGAGCGCCACGTCCGTGCCGCGATCGCGCTGGAGCCTGAGCTGGCCGTTCTCGATGGTCTCGCGTATCTCGTCGTCGCTGATCGACAGCGGTTCGGTGAAAGGGCGTCCGGCGCTCTCGATCTGGCGGGCGCGCCACTCCCGCAACTGTCGCGGGGCGGTCGTGTAGTGTCCGTGGACGTCGATGATCATGGGCGGATTCTACGTCATGAGGTTAGACCTCGCCGGTACCCCTTCCCTGCCCCGCGGCGCAACTTGCGCATCGTATGAGGCAAGCGCATGATGGCGCCGCCGGTAAACCAAAGGCGTATGAGAGGCTGCTGCAGGAGGTGACTCTTGACTCTGCTCATCAACACGGAAGAAGCCCGGCGCGTCCTGACGATGGACGACTGCCTCGACTACCTGGATACCGCGTACAAGGACCTTGCGAACAAGGAGGCGGTCACCGCTCCTCCCGGAGGCCGCTGGGACGTGTGGGTGCCCGTCGGTGACGAGAAGTACTACGTGTTCGGCACGCTGCAGGGCGCGAGCCGCCGCCTGGGCGTGTTCGCGATGCGCTTCAAGTCGGACATCATGCACTACCCATGGGAGGCGGACGGCCAGACGCTCGACAAGTACTGCGTCGAACCGGGCAAGTACTGCGGCATCATCATGCTGTTCAGCGTGTGGGACGGAGAGCCGCTGGCCATCCTGAACGACGGGCACATCCAGCACATGCGCGTCGGCGCCACCGCCGGGGTCGCGGCGAACTACATGGCGCGAGAGGACGCCACGTCGGTCGGCATGTTCGGCTCGGGCGGGATGGCGCGGACGTACCTGGAGGCGTTCGCCAAGGTGCGCAAGATCGACTACTGCAAGGTGTACAGCCCCACGAAGGCGCACCGGGAGTCGTACGCGGCGGAGATGAGCGACAAGCTGGACATCAACGTCATCGCGGTAGACAGCCCGGACCAGGTCACCGAGGGAACGGACATCGTCGCGGGGTGCACCGATTCGGCGCAGCCCATCATCCACCCTCAGTACATGGCGCCCGGCATGCACGTAACGCCCGTTCTGCCGAAGGAACTGCCGCGAGAGTCGGTCGACAAGTTCGACGTCGTCGTGCGGCACAACAACGGCGGTGCCGAGGGGTTCTTCGTCGGCCAGGACGAGGAGTACGCGGGGTTGCCCGCCGGGCACTTCGACAGCTCCTACCGGGGCGTGGACCGCAGCGACTCCCCGACGCTTGCCGACCTGGTGTCGGGCAAAGCGGCAGGCCGCACGAGCGACGACCAGTTGACCTGCTACTACAACGTGCCGGGCTCCGGGCTACAGTTCGCCGCGGTCGCCTACCGGACGTACGAGTTGGCCAAGGCGGCCGGACTCGGGCGGGAACTGCCGACCGAATGGTTCCTGGAGGACGAGCGAGACTAGGTTCCGAAACGAGCGTGTTCTTCTTGACACGCATGAGAGCGGTGTCCATCATGAGCGGCCAGCGCCGGACTTGATGGCGAATTCAGGCAGGAGGGCGTCATGGGAAAGCGAAACAGGATGTGGCGGCTCCTTTCAGGGCTATTCCTCGCCACCGGACTCGTGGCGGTTCTTGCCGCTTGCGGAAGCGATCCGACAGCGACGCCGACACCGGTGCCGCCGACAGCGACGCCCACCACCGCCCCTGCTGCAGGAGCGACGGCTGAGCCGAGCGCGCCGGCAGTCCCCACACCGACCCCAGCGCCGTCGTTCGACGCCGAGGCGTACTTCGCCGGCAAGACCGTGCGCATCGTCGTGGCGTGGGACCCCGGCAACAGCATCGACGCACACGCACGAGCGGTGTCGCGGGTGCTGCCCAGGTACATCCCCGGAAACCCGAAGTCCATCGTCGTCAACAAGGACGGCGCTACCGGGACGGTTGGCGGGAACTGGTGGCACGAGAACGCGCAGGGCGACGGCCTCTGGCTGTTCGCCAACACGGGCGCGAACCCCATCTCGCAGATCCTGCGTCCGGGCGTGCGTTACGACTTCCGCGACTACACGTCGGTCGGCGGCATCATGCAGCGCACGACGATGTGGATGATCGCGGGCGACGCTCCCTACAACCGCATCCAGGAGGCTTCCGGCGGCTCGGAAGAGTTCACCGTGGGTCTGAACACCGAGTCTGAGACCGGCACGGCGAAGGCGCTGGCGCTGGCCCAATGGCTCGACCTGCCGATGCGGCCGCTGTACGGCATCGGCTCCGGGTTCGCGGCGTTCCTGACGACGTTCGACCGCGGCGACGCCGACAGCTACATCTCCGGCAGCGCGTGGTACCGCACGCCGGGCTCGCGTCCGGGCTGGTTCACCGACGGCGTTGTCGAGCCGTTCGCCATGCTGGGTTCGAAGGACGTCTTCGCCAACAACGGCGAGATAGACGTTCCGGACGACCTCCCGCACATCAGCGAACTGCTGACGGACGAGCAGATAGCGGTCTGGTCCGGCATGAACCTGGAGGACACGGCGTTCTACCGCGGCCTCTTCACGCCGAAGACGATCGAGCCCGAGGTACTTGCAGTGCTGCGCAAGGCGTTCGACGACATGTTCAACGACCCCGAGTACCAGGAGATCTACGAGAGCCTCGTCGGTCTACCGGTCGACCAGGGCGGCAGGCTTGCGCCTGAGGTCGTGGACGAGGCGCTGGACAACTGGGCTGCGAACGCTGACGAGATCAAGGCGGTGTACGCACAGTTCCTTCCGCAGTAGCAGAGAGACTTCGTGAACCGGCCAGCCGTCCCTGTTATTGGAACGGCTGGCCGCTGCTCATCAGCACTTAACGCCTAAGGAGTCAGGCAGAGTGGCCGAGTACATTGCCGCCCTGGGGTTCCTCGGAGACCCGCTCTACTGGACGATGCTGGTGCTGGCGGTCGTGCTGCTGGGAACGATCGGCCTCATCCCGGGTCTGGGCAGCACGACCATCGCCGCTATCGCCATCCCGTTCCTGCTGTTCAACTTCGGCGACAACCCCACTGCAGGCATCATCTTCCTTGCGGCCCTCGGCGGACTGAACAACACGCTGGACTCGGTGCCCGCAGTGCTGCTGGGTTACCCGGGCGCCGCCACGCAGGTCACGTTCCTCGAAGGCCACCAGCTCGCGATGCGGGGACGGGCCGCGCATACGCTGGGGGCTATCTACGCCGTATCTGCCATCGGCGGCGTGGTCGGGGCGATAGCGCTGCTCGCCATGATCCCGTTCATGCGCCCCATCCTGGTCCGGTTCTCGTTCCCCGAGATAGCCGCCATGGCGATGTTCGGCGTACTGATGGTGTCCGTACTGAGCCGCGGCGCGATGATCAAGGGCATCATCTCCGGCCTCCTCGGCGTGCTGGTCAGCACGATCGGCACCGACGGCATACAAGGCCTGCCACGGCTCACCTTCGAACAGGTCTACCTGCTGGACGGGCTTCCCCTGATACCGACGCTGATCGGGTTCTTCGCGCTTCCGGAGCTGATAGACCTGACCATGACGGGGCGGCCGGTTTCCCAGCCGGGAACGGTCTCGACCAAGGAGGTCTTCTCCGGTGCGCGGTACGGCGCGAGCAAGTGGCGGATGGCGATCCGGCAGAGCTTGTTCGGTGTGTTCATGGGCGCGATCCCGGGGATCGGGAGCGCCGTCATCGACTGGCTCTCGTACGCGTTCGGCATGGCGCTGTCGAAAGACAAGACCGGGTTCGGCAAGGGGTCGCTGGACGGCGTGCTCTTCGCTGAATCGGCCCAGAACTCGAAGGAAGGCGGCCAGGCGATCCCCACGCTGGCGTTCGGCATCCCCGGCGGCTCCTCGTGGGCCATCGTGCTCGTCGGGCTCCTCTTCTACGGCATCGCCCCGGGACTGGGGATGCTCGACCAGCACCTGGACGTGATGGTCGCCATCGTCGTGACGCTGGCCCTGGGCAACCTGCTCATCACCATGATGGGAATCGTGGCGACCGGCCAGATCGCGAAGGTGACGCTGGTGCCCTACCCGCTCCTGGCGGCAGCCCTGTTCCCGCTGGTGTTCATCGCGGCGTTCCAGTCGACGACGGCGTGGGGCGACATCCTGGTGCTCATCGCGGCGGGCATGCTCGGCCTCGCGATGAAGTGGCTCGGCTGGCCACGGCCTCCGTTCATCCTCGGGTTCATCCTGGGGCCCATCATCGAGAAGAACCTGTGGACGGCCTTGAACGTGTTCGGCCCCGTGGGGATGCTCACGCGGCCTATCTCGATCATCCTCTTCATCTTCGCGGTGTTGAGCGTCATCTACCTGACCAAGGCGATGGCCACGGGGACGGCGATCAGCAAGATCGCTTCAACCGCGGCCCCACAGGGCGGAGTCCCGCCGGCGCAGGGCGGGTCAGGAGACGAGCCGGACGCGGCAGCGACGGCTTCCGGATGGAGCAGGATACTTCCGGGCCATCCACGTTTCCGCTGGACGTGGGAGTCCGCTTTCCCCTTCACGGTGCTCGCGGTAGTCGTCCTGTTCATCGTCGACGTCAGCGCGCTGAGAACCGGGGCTGCGAAGTTCCTGCCGCTCTACCTCAGCATCGCTCTCATCCCGCTCATCCTGTACGAGACGTTCCGGATGAACGTGTACCGGACAGAGCGGGTGGACATCATGGACCTGGGGATGCGGACCGGCACAGACCGGATAGCGTTCCGCGCGTTCCTGGGGATCTCGGCATGGCTCGCCGCCATGGTCATCGGCGGCGCCATATTCGGACTGCAGTACGCCACCGTTGGATTCGCAGTCCTCTTTGGGTTCGCAACGCTGCAATGGCGAGGCCGCAAGAGACTCTGGGCGCTGGTGCCCGGCGTGATCGTGGCTATCGTCGTGTTCGGAGTCCTGGACCAGATCATGCACGTCATATGGCCCGACCGCGTTATACTCGACGCGCTTCTCGGGCGGTAAACCGCATCGCGACCGATAAAGGAGGCACCCATGCGCCGCACAATGATTCGACAGACCACAACCGCAGCCATCATCGTGGCGCTGGGACTGGCGTTACTCGCCGCTCTGTTGCCGGGAGTCACGCCGTTCGGCTCCGAGGCCCGAGGACAGGACGGCGATTCCGCACCGAGCGTCGTTGTCTGGCCCGGCGTCGGGGAACTGCACAGCGGAAGCAGCTTCGCAATCATGGGCACCGGGTTCGAGCCCGGGCAGGAGATACACGTGCTGCTGCAGACGAGCATCGGGCGAGGCTTCGCCGGCACCGTCACCAACGAGATCACCGGGAACGTACAGCCGCCTATCGAGGCGGCGGACGAGTCGGGGAACTTCGCGGCACGTTTCGACATGGGGCGGTTCGAGCGCGTGATGTCGGAAGGCATCGCGGGCATCACCGTAACCGACGCCGACTTCAACGTGCTGGCGTCGACCCCAGTAGCGATGTGCGACCCGCAAGGCCGGTCGCGAGTAGAGGTGTACCCGCGCGGCGCACCCGACTACGAAGCCAACCCGGACGACCCGCGGCCGACCACGTACTGCGCCGGTTTCTTCGAGTACCCGGAGCGTCCCGAGGCAGGCTAGTCCACGCTGACATATCAGCAAAGAAGGGCCAGCTCCCCGCTGGCCCTTCTGTCGTGCGTGGCGACAAGGCTTTCCCTCGTCCTTTACCGGGAGCGCGACTCCAACAGGTCCGCAACCTGCATCCCCGTGCTGTAGCCGCTGGAGAGGGCGCCGTTGACCGACGGCACACGCATGTAGTCGCCCGCCAGGAAGAGGTTGTCGAAGCGCCCTGCCATCTGCCCAGGGACGTTCGCCATCGCGGCGAGCATGCCGGGGTCCCCCATGCAAAGCGCCTGTTCCCAGCGGTACACGCGGAAGAACAGCCCCTCGTCATCGCCGGGAAGAGCGGAGCCCGGAGGCGCCTTCCTGCGAGCGGCGCCCAGCAGTTGGCGCTTTATCTCATCGTCGTCGAGGGGGATGAGTTCTTTGGCACGATCGCGCCCGATGAGCAGGTCGAGGATGCTCTTGCCCGGAGGCGCGCAGGCAGGGAGGAAGGCGCACCGGTCCAGCAAGAGCGGCGTGTCGTCGTCCTCCGGGTAGAGCGCGCCGTGCCAGCCGGGAGGAAGCGGGGCGTGGTCGAGGCCTATCACCACCCGGCAGCCGGTTGAGTAGCTGACGGTGCTGAGCGCGCGGCGCGTCTCTTCCGGCAGGTCGGGGATGAGGTCCGGGACCTTCGTGCCGGGGACGGCGCAGATGACCGCGTCCGCCTTGATGGTCTCGCCGTCCACGATCACGCCGGCCGCCTCCCCGTCTGCGGCAACGATCCTCCTCACAGGAGTCGATACGCGGACCGCATCGGAGCAGGCATCGGCGAGCGCTGCGCTCAAGGAGCCAATGCCCCGCTCAGGCATGTAGACCCTGCCGGAGTGCAGCATCGTTTCGCCGATGTACGCCCGCATCAGCGCCTGGCCTGCGGGCATCGGATCGCCCAATATCATGTCGAGGGGCCCCCTGAGCGTCACCTGCAGGTTCCCGGGCACGCGGAGCCGCTCCAGGTAGTCGCCGAAGGACTCATCGTCGTCGATCTCGGCGAGGGGGCTGTCGCCGGCGAAACTCATGTATGCCGCCTGGCGATGGATCTGCCGCATCACCGCAGAGCCCGCCCGCATCCCCGATGGCGAGAGGAAGCCCATCGTGACTGCCGTACGCAGGTGCCGTACGAAGTTCCAGAACGACTGGTCAGGCGTCGTGGTAACCCACCGGCCATTGCGGTGGTGGCCGAACTTCATCTTCGAAGGGACCAGCGGCAGCCCCAACTCCTCGCAGAGGCGGAACGCGGTGTCGTAGGTGGAGGTGAAGACGAATGCGCCCGTGTCCAGAGAGAAACTGTCCACCCTCTCGCCCCTGCCGCGTCCGCCCACGTGCTCTTCGGCCTCGAGCAGGAGCGGGGTGATGCCCCGCTTCATCAGAGCATAGGCGGCGCTGAGCCCGGCGAAGCCTCCACCGACGATAACGACCCGCTGTGCAGCCATGAGCGCGGTCCTCTTCAGAGTTGCCCTGGGATGTGGTGGGCCAAGCGGTACCGTACTGCGAACCTTCGAGTGGGTGGTGTCCCTAGCTTAGAGCATCTCCGCTACAACCCTACCATTCGCCCGTAGGAAGAAGTCAGTGACCTCAAGCACTGAGATAGCGTGTGACTTCTCTTGCTAGCGCCCCTATCCCACGCTGCCCGCAGGTGATTACATGCGGTCCGCGGATCGCTTGGGTCATCTTGTGGGGTATAGGTGTCGAAGCCCAGATAACCACCACATCAGCCCAGGCGACATGCTTATCCGATGTCTTCCTGCCGGGATTCTGCTCTTCGGTAAGGAATCGCAACTCGCATCGCTCCGAACACAGCGCCTGCAGCTCCCGTCTTGAACCTGGCCCTCCGCCCACTACGAGCAACTTCGTTTGGCCAGACCCACGCATCGCCTCCAGCATTTCCACGACGGCAGTGCGGTTGTCCCCCCCTCCGCAGCCGTCGCAGTGCTTAGCCACCACGTCGATGATCATCCTGCCATCACACCGCGCTTTCTCGCGGCAAGCCTGCTTATGGCACGTGCGGAAGATAGTTTCGCGGATCGCTTTCTCTGCTTGAGGCAACTTCGCTTTGGCAATACGCCCCTTCCCTGGTCGGGTTAGTCTGGCGCGGTACAACACATCAAGACCGATGTCTGCGGCGGTGCTTTCAAGACCTAGCGCCCCAAGCACGTCAATAAGTGAGATGTCCTGCATACAAGACTAGGATACCCTACCCAAGGTCGTTCTCGACAAAGCCCACTTGCATATGACAGTGGGGTAGTGTTTCAGTTTCGCTACGAATCTCGTTGCGGAAGGTAGGCTGGGGCTGGCGGGGTTTCCTGGTCTCCGGAAGTGGATCCCGGATCCCGCCAAGCCCAGCCTACCGATGGGAGCAGGTGGGCGGTGTGGCCGCCGCCCGGTGGGGCTGCAACCCTGCCAGGTGCCGGACGGCGGCCAGCTTTTATGGGGCGCAACGCAGGCATGACCACCTCCTTCCGGCAAGCATTCGCCCGCCTTGCTTTCAACAAGCGGCCCCGCCGATTGCACTCGGTGGGGCCGCACTGCTGTCATATGGGGTTTAGGTGATGGCAGCTAAGGGTCGGTAGGTCGTTCCTCTACGCACCACTCGACGTTATAGAACGTTCCGATGCGGTCGCCATTCAAGTCGGTAAACTCGACATTGCCGAGGGCGTCCGTTGTGTAGTTCTCGGCGCTCACCTTGCGTTCCTCGGAACCGCGCACCTTGATGATGTACGTCTTCATGAGGGCTCTTGGATGAACACTGTTTGCGCCTCCGCATAAAGCACGGTTGCCCCGGCGGCGACGCCCTTGAAGTAGTCGGCTGGCTCGTTCGTCGTTGTTTTCGATAATGTAATCCACGTGGCTGCCATGATGGCGGCGGCCATGACGAGCCCGTTACGTAGGCTGGTGTTCGAATCTGCCATCGTTGCGCGCTCCTTTGCGCTGCCCTAGGACAGCGCGTTGGCGATGATGGCCATAGCCAGAATCGTGAGTGGAACCAGCCAAGCCAGTCCTGTTAGATTGTCGTCGTTCTTCATTGGGGCCACCTTCCCGGGTGATGATTGGGGCCGACGGTGTCGCATACCGTCGGCCCTTCACTCCCTCGGATGGTACTCCCCTCCCCTCGGGCGGTCAATCCCGCGCTTGCTATTCGCAAGGGCGGGGCGTAGCGTGGCCGCTTGCGATGGTTAGTCCTTGCAAGGGATTGCGCGATCTGCGCCCCCTTGCGGCCCCTTATGGGGAGGACTAGCCGTCGCAAGCTTGGCTTTTATCTACTCCTGCAAGGCGGTAGCGCGATGGCAAGCCTAACGCTCAGGGCGTGGCGCATCCGGTAAGCCCCCTGCCACAGCATTCAAAATGGAGGATGTGCCTAGGTGAATCTCGGCTACGCACGCCGCCGCATCGCAATAGAAGTCAGCAAGCGCTACAGGTGGCTGGAGTGCACCGTACACCCAGCCACAGCGCTTGTTCTGGCCATTTCCGTTCCCGTTGACCTGCCTAGCGCTGGGGTGTGGGCAGTGGCCGAATGGGCACCGGTCGTGTCTGTAGTGGTCGCGTGCGGCAGGCTCTACTTCCCGGTGTTCAAGATGCAGCGCGTCGAGCACGGGCACGACACCCCTGACCCTCCAGACCCCAACACGATCTATTGGTGGCCCGAGCGCTAACCGGTTAGCCCTCGCAGCATGGCGTATCCGGTAAGGGCAGCCGGGCAGACTCCCGAGATTCGCTTTCAAACTGTAACAGTGCCTGTCAGTGCGACCGCTTGGCATGGCAGTGCGGGCGTTGTACGCTCAGTCATTATGGTTATTGCCGATACCCTCAGGGACGCGCAAGCGGTAGAAGACCGCATCAACGCGGTGTTCACGGCTTCATCGACCCGCGACCGTGCCCTAGTCGTGCGCAGCCTCTTTGCCGAGCAACTGGACTTTGACATGGAATGGGGAACGGTGAGCCTCGCCGGAATACGCGGCGTGCAGCTACCGGCCGATGCCCACCGTATCGCCTCGGTGGAAGACGAAGTCGAAATCCTGTACGTGGATCTCGGCGAGACGCAGGCGGACACGAACCGCATTCGCAAGGCGGAGGTCGACGCTGTGGCAAAGCGCATCGCGGATGACCTTGGCGACGACCTGCTGCTCGTCTTCACTAACCGCGACGCTGACCAACTCCAACTCGTGCACCCGAAATTCGACGGGGCGCGCGTCACCCTCCGCCGCATGACTGTCGAGCGGGACCTGCCACGCCGCACCGCCTGCCAGCAGATCGCCGAGATATACAAGCAGTGGCGCGAGCCGGGCAAGACGCTCTCCCGCGCACTGGACGACGCCTTCAACGTCGAGGCCGTCACCAGCCGCTTCTTCAAAGAATACAAGCTCTTCTTCAAAGAGGCGGAGGGGAAGGTCGGCGGCTTCGGCGACGACGAGGAGGCGAAGCGCATCTTCACGCTCACCCTCTTCAACCGTCTCATGTTTGTCTACTTTCTCTCCCGCAAGGGCTGGCTTACGTTCCGGGGAGACGCCGATTATCTCAACGCGATCTGGGAAGACTACCGCGACCGGAACGACGAGCAGAACTTCTACAACGAACGGCTCGCTCCGCTCTTCGACCGCCTCCAGAACGAACACCTCATGGCATTGGAGAAGCACAACCCTGCGCTGTACGAGAAGATTGGCGAGCCGCCGTTCCTCAACGGCGGACTCTTCGCGGAGAGGAAGCCGCCAGGAGTGACCGTGCCCGACGAGGCGGTACGCCCCGTCATCCGCGAACTGTTCGCTAGGTTCAACTTCACCGTCATGGAGTCCACGCCCTACGACGTCGAGGTGGCCGTGGACCCGGAGATGCTCGGCAAGGTGTTCGAGGAGTTGGTGAACGAGCGCAACAAGTCCGGCGCGTACTACACGCCGCGCACCGTCGTCTCCTACATGTGCCGCGAGGCGCTGAAGGGTTACGTCGCTACCGAATGCCCGGTCCTCCCCGAAAACGTCGTGGCTGCGTTCGTGGACGCGCACGACACCGCAGGCCTGCCGGTTGCGGAGGCCGCGTCAATCGCGCTCGCGCTCGAACGAGCCGCCATTGTCGATCCGGCCTGCGGCTCCGGGGCATATCTCCTTGGCATGATGCAAGAGCTCGTGGACATGCACCTGGCCCTCTACCGTGCAGGCGTCACGCCCAAGAGCCTCTACGAGTTGAAACTGCGCATCATCGAGCGCAACCTCTATGGCGTCGACATAGACGATTTTGCTGTCAACATCGCCATGCTCCGCCTCTGGCTCTCGCTCGCCATAGACTACGAGGGCGAGGTCAAGGACATCCCTCAGCTCCCCAACCTGGACTTCAAGATTGAGCGCGGGGACAGCCTGCTAGGCCCTGACCCCAGCCCCGACAACTATGGCGACCTTTTCCGCAACGCCGTGCGCGACAAGGCTAACGCCCTTGCCAAGGCCAAGGCGGACTACTTCACCGCCACCGGCGGTGAGAAGGCGAATGCCCTGCACACGATCCGTGAAGCCGAGGACGCGCTCAGGCAGTCTCTCGCCGAGGACAAGCCTGTCCCGGACGGCGCGGTGGACTGGCGCGTCGCCTTCGCCGACGTGTTTCACAGGCGCGGCGGCTTCGATGTGGCCATCGCCAACCCGCCCTACGTCCAGTTACAAAAGGACGGCGGGAGGCTCGGACGGCTCTACCAAGGCACGGGCTTCACAACGCTCGTGCGCTCCGGCGACATCTACCAGTTGTTCTATGAGCGGGGCTGCCAATTGCTGCGGGAGCGCGGCCTATTGGGCTACATCACTTCCAACTCCTGGCTCCGGGCGGAGTACGGCAAGCCGCTACGTCGCTACTTCGCCGAGCACCATGCGCCCCTCCGATACCTTGACTTGGGGAAAGATGTCTTCAAGAGCGCCATCGTGGACAGCGGCATCTTCCTCCTGCACACAGGCGGGAGTGCGGATGCGTTTCCCGCCGTGGACATGGACAAGCTTCCTCTGTGTGATTTCCCGCCACCGGACGACTTGTGGGGAACAGTACGACCAGATATAGAAGCGCCGTGGAGTATCCTCTCACGTATCGAGCAGGGCGTTATGGACAAGATGCACACGCAGGGAATGCCGCTCAGTGAGTGGGAAGTCACAATCAACATGGGGATAAAAACTGGCTGCAATAATGCTTTCATCATCGACAAAGGAACGCGCGACACAATGATAGCACAGGATCCGAAGTCTGAACGAATCTTTAAACCAGTGCTCCGTGGCCGAGACATCCATCGCTATCATGCTTCACATGCAGGTCAGTGGTTGATTGACACTCATAACGGTTATGACGATGTGCAGCCTGTCAATGTACATGATTATCCTGCCATCGAGGCTCACTTAGACCAGTTTTATGCACATTTGGAGAAGCGGAATGACCAAGGTAGGACTCCATACAACCTCCGAGACTGCGCCTATCACAATCTCTTCACACAAGAGAAACTGTTGTGGATGGATTTAACCGAACATGGCCGCTTCTTGTATGACGAAGGCAGGATGTTCTGCCTCAATACAGTCTATATGATGTCTGGTGAATCTATTAAGTACCTGTGTGCAATCCTTAACTCCAGTCTCATCACTTGGTATATGAGAAGTACTGCACTGACTTCTGGGATGGGTGTAACTAGATGGTTTATTGTGTTTGTCGAGGCTATCCCTGTGCCCGAACTCTCTGCCATCGAACAGCGTCCGTTCGTCCGCCTCGTCGACGCGATACTGGAGGCCAAAGCCGCCAACCCCGACGCCGACACGAGCGAGATGGAAGAGGAAATAGACTGGTTGGTCTATGACCTTTACGGCCTCACCAACGAAGAGACGGCAGCCGTGGCGGACTCCTTGTGGAACGGGCCGCTGAGTGAGGATGAGGAGGATACAGCATTGGTCCGCATCATCGAAGAAAGCCTGGAGGAAGGGCGCGGCGACATGGAGGAGGTGAGGCAGACACTGCGGGACTGGGATGGAACTCGAACGTAGCCGCAGGTTCGACCGCAATCTGAACCAGATACGTAACGCAGCCCTCCGGAGGAGGGTAGAACGAGTGATTGCGGACATCGAAGCGGCTGCGAACATTACAGAAGCCGCAGGTATACGGAGGCTCGCCTCCACGAGCGGGCAATACTACCGCATCAGAATAGGAGACTACCGCATCCTCATCACAGTTGAAGGAGATACAGCGATCCTGTCAGGGTTCATGCACAGGAGCATCGCCTACCGACAATTCCCGTGACACGCCCTGACACCAAGACTCTCAGCCCACGAGTCCTGTGCTATGGTGAATCAAGGTTTCAAATGAAGGATCGGTCGCCAAGTGCAAGAAGGCGGAGGTATTGGCAGATGAGCAAGAGGTCTGAGCAAGACGCTCTCCTTGTAGCTGCTATCGGGTTTGTCGCTGTCGGTGTCTTTATGGTTGCAGCGATTCAGAGTGGATTGCTGCCTTGGGCGTTCCTATTCGGCGCACTTGCGTTCACGGCAATGCTAGTACTCTCCCGTGACCTGAAACTTGCTTCTGGAGTGGGCGGGATCGTCACCGTGCTGATAACGATGATAGGCGTCGCCAATGTCCTTTCTCCAGGATGGCACCAGAACTTGCTTTGAGGACTGCCTCAAGGGTCCGGTGTGAGAGAAACGGCATGAGCATCAGGGTGAGGGCAAGGTTCTCCAACGGCGTGCTTATGCCGCTGGAACCGCTCGACCTTGAGGAAGGCCGCGAATACGTAATCACCATCGAGTATGAGCCCGTGCCCGACCGCGGCGCTGAAGGCCAACCCGAAGAACCCGCCCCGTGAACATCCTCCACGCGCATACCGACCCGCCTCTGCTGGAGCGCCTCCAGGAGATGCTGGCCGGGTCTGCGCGAGCCGACATTGCGGTCGGCTACTTCTTCATCAGCGGCTTCGGCCCCCTCGCTGAGAGCCTGTCGCACGGGGGCATGGAGCGGGTGCGCATCCTGGTCGGGCACGTAGACCGGCCCGTGCTGGAGCAGGTGGCCTACGGCCTGCAGCAGGCGGAAGCGCTCCGTTTGCAGCAGGAGCAGGACGGTCTCGTGCGGCGCAGTGCGCGGGAGGAAGGCGTCCGCCGCGCCGCCGCCAGCGTTGGCGTGGGAGTGTCGCTCCTTCCGCAGAGTGAGGAGTCAGAGCAAGCGGTCGACACGCTGCGCGATCTCGTAGCCTCCGGCCGGGTGGAAGTGCGCTCGTACCCGCGCGGACCGCTCCACGCGAAAGCGTACCTCTGCTGGTACGCGAACCATCCCGAACCCGGCTCAGCCGTCGTGGGTTCGTCGAACCTGACGCTTGCGGGGTTCACGCACAACACTGAACTGAACGTGCGGGTGACCGGCGACGCGGAGATGACTGAGTTGGGCCGCTGGTTCGACGAACTGTGGGCGGACTCGGACGACATCGGCAAGGAGTTGGTGACGCAACTGGACAAGTCGTGGGCGCTGGCGGCCACGACTCCCTACGAGGTCTACCTGAAAGCGCTCTACGAACTGTACGGCGGCCAGATGGGAGAGGACCTGCCGCTCGACCAGGGGCGCACTGCGGAACTGGCGAACTTCCAGTTGGACGCGGTCAGGCAGGCGCTCAACATGGTTGTCGCGTATGGAGGCTGCTACATCGGCGACGTGGTGGGGCTCGGCAAGACGTACATCGGCGCGGAGACGCTGCGACAGCTACGAGTGACCTACCCGAACGACGGCCCGCCGCTCATCATCTGCCCTCCCGGGCTCATCCCCATGTGGCGCTTCTTCAACGAGCGCTTCGGGCTGGGTGCGGAAGTCATCTCGCACGCCGTCATCAGCGCACCGCCCGACCCTGAATTCGACGAAGAGTCCGGCCGCTACCTGGACGAGGATGGAGCGGCCACCGGCGTCGTCCTCGAAGACACCTACCCGAACCGGGGGCCTGTCCTGGTGGACGAAGCGCACAACTTCCGCAACGTGAACCGGCGGTCGCGGGGACTGCGCCACTACCTCGAATCGGGCAATCACAAGGTCGTGCTGCTGAGCGCAACGCCTCAGAACCTCGGTCCCCAGGACATCTATCGCCAAATCAGCCTCTTCCTCGACGATGAGGACCACGGCCTCGACATCGAGCCGGTCAACCTGCCCGACTACTTCCGCAACGCGCAGCGGTGGTTCCAGTATCGGACGGAAGAAGAGAACTACAAGGCCGACTACGCCGCATGGGATGCTGGCGGTCGGACGGGCGCCGCGCCGATGAACAAGCCGGTGGAGCCCGACGTCCCCCCTGCCAGCATAGAAGAGGTGCTGGGGCCGGTGTTCATACGGCGGCGGCGCAAGGACATCAAGGAGTTGTACGGAGACAGCGCGGAGGTGAACGGCAAGCCCGTCCAGTTCCCCGATCCGGAACTGGACAACCTGACGTACCAGCTCGACAAGGTATATGCGAGGGCAGGTTCGCTGGCGGAGATACAGGCGCTGATCCAGAGCCACCAGGGAGCGCGCTACCGGGCTGCCCACTATCTCACCAGGGAAGCCGCAAAGCGCCCGGAATACCGCGACCTCTCCCGTGCAAGTGACCGGATCGCGGGCCTGATGCGCGTGCTGCTGCTCAAGCGGCTGGAGTCGAGCATCGAAGCGTTCCGTTCCACGCTGCGGAACCTGATCCAGAGCAATCGCAACTTCGCACAGGCGCTCGCAGGCGGCTACGTTCCCATCGGTCAGACCGCAACGCGGATACTTAACGGGGAATCCTTCGACAGCGACAGCCTGCTTGCAGTGCTTGAGGCCGAGGAGCAGCGGAGGCGGGAGCGTGGAGCGCGGCGAGAAACACTCATCCACTCGACACACGATTTCCGTGTCGACGAGTGGCAACGGGACCTCGACGCCGACCATGCCGTCCTTCAGGACCTGCTGAGCCGTATGGAGAACGTCGGTCCCGACGACGACGACAAGCTGCGAGCACTGCGCGAATTCCTGGACCGCAAAGAGGTACGCTCCGGCAAGGTGCTCATCTTCTCCGAAGCCGAAACAACTATCGAGTATCTGTATGGGCAACTTGATCCGAACGACGACATCCCAGAGCTCGAACGGCTCACGGGCAGTAACCGCGATCAGGCCTCAGCAATCGTGCGGCGCTTCTCTCCGCGTTCGAACCCTTCGAACGTGCGTGTCGCGCAGGAGATAAGAGTCTTGCTGGCAACGGACGTCGTCTCGGAAGGTCAGAACCTGCAGGACTGCGCCCGCGTGCTCAACTACGACCTCCACTGGAACCCCGTCCGCCTCATCCAGCGGTTCGGGCGCGTCGACCGCATCGGGACGGAGCATGAGGTCATCAACCTCCACAACATGTGGCCGGACACCGCCGTCGACGCGGGGCTGGAACTCACAGATCGGCTGCACAACCGCGTGCAGTCGTTCCATGACCTGATAGGGCTGGACAGCAAGTTGCTCTCCGAGTCCGAACGCCTGAACAACGAGGCGATGTACCGCATCTACGCGGAGAAGGAGATGCCGGAAGCAACGGACGGCTTGGACTCCGTGGCCGCGAGCCAGCGCGCTATCGCGTTGCTTCAACGCATCAGGGAGAGCGAGCCCGACAAGTGGGAGTGGCTAACCACGCTGCCCGACGGCATCCGCTCAGCCCTGATGGGCCGTGGCCCCCGGAGTGTGCTCAGCACGGCAGAGTCCGACAACAACGCAGACTACATCCAGAGACCCATGGAGGTAGACGGAGCGCAGATGCCGCTGGTATCGCCATCCACACCCGGTAGCGAGCCGTCCGCCTTTGAGGACCCCCGTCCGGGTGAAACGTTGGTGTTGCTGGCAACCGGCGACGTGAAGGCGTGCTATGCCGTGGGAGGCAACCTCGTTCCCCGGCCCATCGGAACCGCCCAGTTCACCGCCGCAGCCGAATGCGAACCGGATACTCCCGCACAACTGCTGCCCGAGGACACGAACGAGCGCGTTATGGCCGCGTTCGAATCCTTCCGGGAGAGCATCGCCAGGAGGCTTGGCAGTGCACGACGCCCCAGAGGAAGCCGCAGCCGTCAGTACGTGTCGCGTCAACTGAGGATTGCGCGGGATGCGGAGGACAACCCGGCAACAATCCAACGCATCAACGACCTGCGGCTGATCTTCCAAGGCAGCCTTCCCGAGCAAGCGGAGCGGGCGTTGGCAGACCTCGCTGCCCATCGGATAGAGGGACAGGCCCTACTGGACCGCCTGAACGCCTTGCGCGAGCGGTACCGGCTCAACCCGCCGGACAGGCAGGACGCCGACACAGCGGGCGCACCACATGTGGTGCGCATCGTCTGCTCGGACGGGTTGATTTGAAACGACTGGACAGAGACCGGCATGGCGGGCTAGGGCACTCTTGCCCTCGCTCAGTCATCTATGGGTTGGGCAATGCTACAATGACATTGCTCCGATACTAACTAGGGCCCCCTCAGCTGCCTCTAGTGCAGACCTCGCTTCATCCTCTCCGGCTTCTATCCCATCGTGGACGACGGCATTTCGCAATGTATACAGTTCCTTCTCCCATCGTGTATGTTCTTCAGTACCAATGAATTCTCTTCCCAAGGCTTTAGGTAAGTGAACCCTGAGAAGGTTGCTTAAGCCTGCGTCTAGCAAGTCCTTGACACTGTCTCTCGAATAGGCCGGTTGTATATGGCCTTCAGTTGTTCGACTTACTCTTGACAAGTAGTAGCGGGTGAGGATTCGGTCGACGCCAACCTCGAATGCTGTTTCTGCTTCTATGACAGCAACTCGGTAGTCTTCGAAGAGTACTGAACGCTTAGCATTGAGAAATAGTACGTCCACTACTGGGAGAGGACGCTCGTACGCCAAGTCTCTCAAGGCATCACTGCTCATCATCGCCTTACGAGACATTGTAAGGCCGAGCCCCATATCGAATCTGGCCGAATGTTGCTCAGTAATACTGCCATCGTCTTCGATTCCAAATATTCCATGTGCCGTATCACTGAGCCCCAACTCATGTATCGGGATATGCCCAACATGGAATTCCTTGGTTGCGACGCGATACACATCCAGGAGCCTGTTGATAGCTTTATGGGCTGTACTGGTTAATTCGTCGATGTCATCGCCTGTAGTAGAATACGGGAAACGAACTGCTATTCTTGTGTAGGACACTCGGCCTAGGCGGTCATGCTTTATCTCGACGTTCTTGCTACCGCCACGCCAAGATCGTTCGAATTGTATCTCGTAGTCTTGCCCATCAATGCGGAGTGGCAACCAGCCTGCCTCGCCCCATATCAACGCGTAGGGAATCTCAGCAGTGAATACTGTGGATGGCATATGTCCCTCCCAACACAGGAGACATTGTACTGCCTGATGAAGCCCCTCGTGACCGCGCCTGTTATCATGAGCACGGAGCCGGTTCCCGACGCGGGACTCCTGGTAGCGTCTCCGGTTCGGTCTCCGGCATTCCCCAGCCGTCATCGACCAGGTACTCCTCGGTGGTGGACTCGGCGTCCCGCCCGCGCTGCCGCGAACACTGACTCCACCGTCTCCGCCTCATCCTCGTCGCCGTTCACGATCTTGCGCGCCAGCGCGAGCATGAGGTCGTCACCATCGTCGCCATAGGCGGCCAGGCCGTCCTCCGGCAGTTCGCCCTCCACCGTCAGCGAACTCTGCGGCTTCTTCGCCACCAGCTTCAGGGCGTCGGCCTGCAGGCTGTTTCGGCCCACCCCAGGCTGGTGCAGACCGGGCTTGACCTGATCGAGTACCCCACCATCTGCTGGGCGGAGACGGATGTGTTTGTCTAGCATCGTCGAGGTTCTTAACGACTCAGCCGCAAGTCAGGACTACTCTGTGGAGTGCCGCCTAATGAACTCGGCGAGGTACTGCTCTGCGTACTCTCGCTTGGATGCGGGCGCCCCCTCCCTGCACAGCACGCAGACGCGTTCGCTGCTGCGTCTTCGCCCACTGGGGAAGACTAAGGGTGAAGCGACTGGGCATCGACCGCGCCTTCGGGACCCTCGATCGCTCACTCAACCGCAGGGCTTCCAGGCGAGACCCCCAGGGCATCGTGAGACCGTGATGGGGCACGAGTTCCGATGGACACCTCAAAGGAAAAACGTGTGGACTCCGAGCGTCCATTAACCTACACTGATTCCTAGCTTCAACCCTTCTGGTCCATCGAATGGACCCGGGAGAAAAAATGATAGTGGACGAGGGCGATTGGGAACAGATCGAACGAGACACACTTACCACGACTAACGCACAGCGTGTTTATCAACTTCTCACCAATCTCTCAGCACGGAGAGACCGTGTTCAAACGCGTTGGATATGGGAGCTGTTGCAGAATGCACGTGACGCTTCTCCCAACGGCCCAATGAGCCTGACGTGCTCAGTTAGACATGATCAAGCGCAAGTCCTGCTAGAGCACAATGGTCGACCATTCGCAATGAAAGAAATAGCTCGCGTCATTTACCACGGATCAACGAAAGCCGAGGACAAGTCGAAGTTGGGGCAATATGGAAGTGGGTTACTCACGACACATCTACTTTCCGACGAAATCTATGTCTCAGGGAAGCTCGTTGACGGTCGGGGTTTCAATTTTCCTGTACGCAGGGTACCCACTTCAATCCAGTCGATAGATGACGATATGCGAGAGTCCGCAAAGAGATTCAGTGCTTCTCTGACGTCTGTCCAGGCGGTGAATTTACCACATGGTTTTACGACTAGATTCCGGTATACCGTTGAGAGTGATGCAGCGGCTAGGGTCGTGAGTCAAGGTATTTCCGGTCTGGAGATGCTGGCTCCTCTCATACTTGCGTTCAATGAAGAGTTCAATGAAATCTCTGTTGAGTCTCTAGGTGAATTCGTGAGTTTCAATGTCACTGAACGGAAGCAGTTACAGGACAATGATGTGCAGGAAGTCACGGTTCAGCGGAAAAGCCCCGACAATTGGACCAACAGCAAGTATCTTCTGATCGAGAAAGAAGCCACCTCCATTGCTGTACAGGTGGCTACGCTAGGAGATTCGACATCTTGCCTACAAGTTGCAGATATTCCAAGGTTGTTTCTGGGACTTCCGTTGATTGGAACGGAGAACTTCAGTTTTCCCGCCGTCATAAACAGCTTTCAGTTTACTCCGTCAGATGAAGACCGGGACGGAGTAAACCTCTGGCTGAACGAGAGCGACGAGGCCAATCTCCTCAATCAAGCGGCCGTGGAAGAAGCCTGTACACTTCTTATCCGGCTCATTCAGTTTGCGAGTGAGTCGGCGTGGGATGACGTATCGACGTTAGCGGATGTGCCACCTATCCCCGATAAGGAATGGCTAGTCCGCAAAGAGCTTCGAGGGCATCTTACTGAGAATCTACTAGTCCCTCTACTTGGTACCCCTGCCGTCCTCTGCGAGTATGGTGAGGGTGCGCTGCCGCCCTCGGAGTCGGTCCTTCCCCTCGCCGAAGAGGATGCCAAAGTTGAAGCCCTGTGGGGCTTGCTGAGTGGGCTGAAAGCGTTTCGTTCAAGACTACCAAGGCGGAGAGAGGTAGTTGGCTGGAACAAGGCGGTAAAGAGTTGGGCCACATTGAGTGATTGCGACGCCACCGAATTCGACGGAGTGATTGATGGAGCCGGGTTCGCTCGCTACATCGAACGGGTGGCGAGGAGCTCAGAGGATGAGACGCATGGCAGTCTTGAGAATCTACAGAATGCTCTAGTAGAAGGCACAAGTGCCACCGATTGGCTGGATGGTGTACTCGCCTTCTTGAGGGATAGTGAACATGTTGACGAAGTCAATAATCGCTACTTGGTCCTGGACCAGTCAGGATCCCTCGATAGGCTAGGGAATCTCTTTCGCGATAACGACATAGATGAAGATCTGAAGGACGTAGCTGATGCAATGGGGCTACACCTACGCGCGAAACTTCGCGATAAGCGCCTTACTTCTATCGGTGACCAAGAAGGAAAAGGGGGCAAGGGAAATCAGGATGTGATCCAGGAAGTCATTGCTGAACTTACAGACCTCACTGATCGCGGTGATCTGGAAGACGACTTCGCAACCGCCAGCACGCGGGCATTCGCCTGGATTATTGAGAATGAACAGTGGAGTCACCTGCGTGGATTTCCTGCATTCTCGCAGGACGAAGAAAACGGCGACAGGCATGTCGTCTGGCTGGCCCCAGTCGGTCAGAGTGAAGATGATGTTCCCCTTGCACCGGTAGCTACGTGGGACAAAGAACTCCAGGATTTCTCAGAGCTCTTCCCACCGACGCGGATCTTGTCAACATCATTCCACAACGTGGTACCCAATGCGGAGGCGTGGCAGAAACTCGGAGAGCTGCACTTTACTAGACCTAACGTAATGGTCACCAACAAGAGAAGGATTTCCAGATTCTTACCTGACGAACCCTTGCCAGGATTGGAAGAAGGCGCAAGACATGAATCACGTGAGGCGGTTGAATTAACCGATATTGCACATTTGAGAGGCGACGACAGTGTCATAAGGCGAGCGAGCAGGAGCCAGCGTCGCGCTCGTCTTTTCTGGCGATTCATAACTGAATGGTTGGTTGTCCACGATGCTCATGGATTGCAGGCGAAAGAGGTATCCTGTACGTGTAATTCCGATCACAACTACTTTCAGGGCGACTGGCTGGTCACGGTGATCGAAAACAACTGGGTGCCCCTCGGAAACGACAGGCACACAACAGCCACGGCCCAGTCTCTTGGTCGTCTGTTCCGTGACGAGGGGACACTCTCAATTCCCAACAATGCCGCCGTTGACAGATTGCTCCAAGCAATTGGAGTTTCGCGTCTTGACCTGATGAGAGAATCCATGGCGGTGGACGCTCAGGCCCGCGTCAGCGTGGACAATAAACTTATGCAAATACTGATTGCGGCAGAGAACAAGCCCGATAAGTTAGATGTAGTTCCTGAGTTCTTGACGCAATTGAGCAAGGATGAAGCTGTCACTGAATACCTCGCAGACCGCATCAAACAGACGCAGAAAGTACATCGCAATCAGCAATTCGGAAATCTCGTGGAACGTCTCGTCAAGGAAAGCCTCGAGGACGAAGGGTACTTGGTTGAAAAGACGAGAGTGGGCGCCGACTTGGTGATCCAAATGGCAGCCGATGAGACGGCGGATTTGTCGGAGGACGATGCGACGGAGTTGAGAATATCGAAAGACGATGACAGTTGGCTTGTAGAGGTAAAAGCCACACGGGCCAATGAAGCGCGAATGACACCGACTCAGGCGAGAAATGCAGTCAAACAAGGAGACCGTTTCCTGCTCTGTGTCGTCCCTGTGGACTCCGAAGATGAACCGGATCTTGACGACGTTAAGGCAAATATGAGGTTCGTGGGAGACATTGGTGAGCGTGTCTCGGACTTATGCGATGAACTTGATAAGTTCGAGCGGGGGCGAGGCCAGATTAGTGGTGAATACACTGACGGCGTGTATCTGCTCATGGCAGGGGGGAACACACGAATAAGCATCGCGAGGTCAATCTGGGAAAGCGATGGCATACCTCTGACAGGGCTGTCCTCAAGGCTATCGCAACAGCGGACCACAGGGGACGAACGGTAAGAGCTGCCCGAGGAACGGCGTCCTGGGCCTCTCCGCTTACGTGTCCAGGGGCGGTCCATCGGCGTCTCCTTCCACGCTGTCCCCGCCGCACATGATCAAGTCGTAGCCGCCGGAACCTCGCGGGCCAGTTCGATGACTGCCCAGAGATAGGCCCCCGAAGGCGACCATCCGTTGCGCCACTTCGGCAAGCCGCGCTGCGTCACGCTGAGCCTCTCGGCGAACTCGCCCCACGAAAGCCCGGACAGTTCCTTCAGCCGCTCCAGCCGCTCCCATTGCTCGGCCAAGCTACCGGGGCACACGACGAGGCAGCGTTCCAGGTCACCTCGGGCGATGAGTTCCTTAACAAGTCCGGCCATAATCGTTTTGCCGGCCCCAGGGTCATCTGCCAAGAGGAAGCGCAAGGGTTGTCGAGTCAGCATGGATTCATACACGGCTGTAATCTGATGCGGCAGGGGTTCCACGATTGACGTGTGCTTGATGCCTTAGGCTGCTGATGTGTGATCGGCGCCCCCTATGAGGAACCGGTCGCAAACGGCTAAAATGAGATCGTGTGAACGAGGTCCATCGCTTGGCCGAATTCAATCGCTTGGAGCGAAACGACGAATATGAACAAGGACGTGAATCGAAGCGAAAACAACCTGTTGGTGTTTATCAGCAGCAGGATGAACAGCGAAATGGAACCTGCCCGCAAGATCGCCGTGGAAGCGGTGAAGAGGGTTGAGTTCGGCCAGCCCTGGGCTTTCGAATATACTCCAGCGAGTACTGAGACTACGGAGGCTACCTACCTTCGAAAGGTCAGAGAAGCCGACTTCGTGGTGTGGTTGGTAGGGTCGGAAACGACTCAGCCTGTCGTCGATGAGATAAACGAGGCAATGGCGTTCGCCCGCAGACTGTTGGTGTTTAAGCTACCCGCGAAACAGCGAGACTCCCAGACAGAAGAATTGCTTGAACGTGCTGGGGGCTACACCAAGTGGAAAAGCGTCGACTGTATCGAGGACCTGTCGGATACCATCAGTGATTCTTTCGCTGATGCGATGGTACAAGCCGTTAGGAACCCATTCATACCAGCTCGAAGGCAGAAGCTCCTACAGGACATCCGTCTCTCCGTCTCCCGTTGCAAAGAACCGCTTCTATCGCTGGGTGTGGAAGAGTCTGTGGCCGATGAGATGGCAAATGACAGAGATCTGGGCAATGTCCTTGAAACACCTGCTACTGGAGCCTTCACTGTCGTAGGAGAACAGGGGAGTGGGAAGTCACTCGCAGTCGAGAGGCTGTTCCAGCGAGCAGCAACTGATGCAGCCGAGGACTCCTCCCAGGCGTTCCCCCTCATTGTTCGGGCTCGAGACTTGGCAGGGCCTTTGACCAAGTTCATCGAGGAGTCTCTTCACGGGTACACCGACCCATACAACCCTCGTGGTTTGTTCATAATCGACGGTGTGGACGAGCTTGGCCCCAGCCGCGCGACGGACATTCTCCGCCAGGTCGCCGCGTACGTCGATGCCAACTCAGAGGCAACGGTGATCTCTACGACTAGGGCGTTGCCAGGCATTGGCGTCACGGATCAGCAAATCAAGATAGAGGCGCTGGAGGACAAAGAGAGCCTCAGCTTGGTGGAGAGGGTGCTAGGACGGCCGATTGAACCGCGAGACATGCACCTATGGCCACAGTCAATCAGAGAGGCGCGTCGGATTCCTCTGTTCGCAGTCATGATCGGCACCTTACTGCGGGACCAACCTGATCTCTCTTTTGCCTCCTCCGGGCAAGTGATAAGACAGGTCGCCGACCAGTTGTTGAGGCATGAAGAAGACAATCCAGAGGAGCTCGACCGGCTACTACAGATTCTCGCAGCCAAGGCCATCGAGAGCGGAACTCGAGTGAACCCGGATGCTATAACTCCCGTTAGGGCGAAGCAAGCGATGTTGAGAATGTCTCGCGTGGTCGAGGGAACTACTGATGCCCTTGACTTCGCGCTGCCAGTTTTCCGAGAGTGGTACGCAGCAAGGGCACTGATCGAGGGGACCATCAGCGTCGATAGTCTTCAATCGCTTTCTGATCGCTGGCTCCCACCCCTGTCTGTTGTGCTCGGCTCTGGCATTGACGACATTGGCGAAGCCATTTTCGCTCACATTGTGTCAATAGATCCTGGACTGGCGGGGATTCTCCTGAAGGAGAATACACCTGACTCAACCCGGTTCTGGGGCAAGGTACCAGTTGAGGAGGACCCTCAGTCCTTTGGCATCAAGGTCAGGGAAGCCATGGCCTTGTGGAAAACTTCCCTTGGAGAGCTGTTTCAAGTGATTGGCCCTGTCAACACCGAGGGTCAAGTCTCCACGTTGGCCTTAGACAGGGAGGAACGGTACTTGACCACCAGTTGGTATGCTGGGCAGTCTGTATTGGGGAACATCGTTGAGCTACGTGACGTCCTGCCCGACAGGCGTCCGAACTCCGATTGGCCTGTCATACGTCATTGGGAAATTGATCCGAAACTGAATGGCCCATCCTGGTGGAACTACTTCAAGACACAGAAGCAGCTGTCTACGTCTCTGTCTGAAGCGCTGCGCGACTATTCCCTAGCTTCAGACTCAATGGACTTCAGACGTGAGCTAACTTGGAATTTCACGCTCCAAGTGTGGCAAAAGGGAGAGCTACAACAGGAATCCCTAGGCATCGACAGAGTCCTGGAGTACCTGGATTCCTTGGGGCCGAACACCACCGTTGGCTCCCACCAAGGCAGAGATTTCAGGCCAGGCGACTTGGAAATTGTCGCTCAGTACCTGTCGGCAATAGTCGAGCAAGGAGGGAACGAGGTCTCAAGCCCGTGGCCAGGCCCCGACCTTCCGTTTGTCTCCGGTTCCATCTGGAGTCTCTACAGCGAAGAGCAACTTCTCCAACGCGTCAAGGAAGTTTACTCCGGGGCGATTCGTATCTACAGTTCTATTGTGGAAAGATGGTTTCCTCGATTCTCTCGCCGATTGCCCTTCTATCGGATCTTTCCCGTCAGGCTGGAGGGATGGGTTAGACTGAGTCGCAAGCCGACCGGTCAAACCGGCAGGGATCGGCACCCGGTCCTTGATTGGTATGTTCGGATACTGCCAGAAGTCCAGCCGAATGAAGTGTCGTTTGAGCTGGACCTCCGTGGCGCCAAGATGGCGGACAAAGAGTTCTTTGATCGCGATGAGCTTTTCGAAGAGGAAAGGGCCGCGTTCGAGGTTCATCGGTCGAACCTGCCAGGTGCTTTCAGTATGACGTTGACAAGCTCGTCCATGTCTGAGCTCCTGGACCCATATCCCGCGACGGCACTTGCCCACAGTTGGCTACGGCATGACCTCAAGGAGTTGGGATGGGAACGTTGACGCCGCAAAGCAACAGGTGTAGTAGTGTCGCCATGAGTGACCTACCAGTGCAGGACCACCTTGAAGTCGTATGACCGTGGGTGCACCGCACAGGGATGCGTAGACATCATGTCGTCTCCTCCGCGTAAGAAGTAGCCCCATATGGCGCGCTTGGCGATGGCCCGCGAGCGGTAATCAGACAGATCTTCGACGGACATGACAACCTCCGTCTGCGAGTTGCGTCCGGAAGGAGAGCTGTCCATATGCCGTGCCTCCCTCGTGCACGGTCAGGACACCGTCCACGGCGGGATCACGGATCTCTACCGTGCCGTAGGGCGGCTGCTCGACCAGGTCCTCGGTCTCATCGATGTACTCGAAACCAGACTCAGTGGCGGCGCTGGGTCGACCACGCCACCTGGACGATGAGCGGCGCGGAGACGTGCTAGAGCTCGTCCCGCATCGGCACCGGACGCAGGACGTAGCGTCCGTGCGCGCTCACCGTCGGCGAGGTCATGCCGCACATCCGCTGTGTCGACTCCAACGCCTCAGTCTCGATGGGGGCTTAAACGCAGAAACTCCCCACATACGGGGGATACCGCCGGTTGCAACCGGCGGTATCCCCCAACCAAAGCCATCACCCTGATGCTGTGACGAGCTCGGCCTCTCGCTCCCGCTCCATGGTGAGCGCCCATGAGAAGAGCGACACCGAGGGCTCCGGCCTCTTCCGGCTGCGCCGCACCGTCGGAGCCTCGGCCATGAACTCGGCCCACGAGAACAGCGCCTGCTGCGGCTCCGGGGTGTCGTGGCGACCGTTGCCCGGGACAGGCTCGGCCGTCGGCCCCACGCCGATGGTGCTGCCGCCGACCTCGATGGTCTCCGGCTCGGGTTCCGGGACCTGCCAGCCGTCGTCGACCAGGTACTCCTCGGCGGTGGACTCGGCGTCCCGCGCAGCCGCGAATACCGACTCCACCGTCTCCGCCTCATCCTCCTCGCCGTTCACGATCTTGCGCGCCAGCGCGAGCATGAGGTCGTCTCCGTCGTCGCCGTAGGCGGCCAGGCCGTCCTCCGGCAGCTCGCCCTCCACTGCCAGCGACGACTGGAGCTTCTTCGCTACCAGCTTCAGGGCGTCGGCCTGTAGGCTGTTCCTGTAGGCCATAAAGACCACCCGCACCGGCCTCGTCTGGCCGATGCGCCACGAGCGGCGCGACGCTTGTCTCATGACGTAGACGCTGTAGTCGGTCTCAAACCAGACCAGCGTTGGAAAGTCGATCAGGTCGAGGCCCGTCTGCACCAGCCTGGGGTGGCAGATGAGCACGTCGATGCCCTTCTGAACCTGCTCGGCGACCCACGCCTCGCGCCGCTCAGGCGCGACCGCATCGGCCTTCATCACCGCCACCCGGAAGCCGTGCCGGGTGAGCATGTCCTCCATCCGTCCGGTGATGTCGCGCGTGCCGGTGTGCGTGGCGTAGACCAGCACCCGACGCCCCTCCAGGCGCTCGGCGGCCACGAGGTCGACCAGCGCCTTCTCCTTGGGATACGACCGCTCCTCGGAGAGCGGGGGCACCGCCGCGATGGGGTCGCCCGTCGCGGGGTCAAAGACGGTCTCGCCCCGCGTGCAGCCGTCCGGGTAGGCGAGCAGCGTCTGCAGGTAGGTGGCCAGCAGCCGCTTGGACCCGGTCGCCAGCGCCGCGCCGAGGGCCTGCTTCAGCGCCCCGTAGAGCGTGTCGTAGGCCGAGCGCTGGGAGAACCCCGTGTAATCCGGGTCGGAGTCCATGGTCGAGAGCAGCACCCGCTCCTCGTACGGGGGCAGCCCGGACGCCACGTCCGAGAGCCGCAGGAAGATGGAGTTGCCGATCAGGTGGAAGAGGGCAGACGGGGCGAGGCCGGGACGCTCGCGCACCACCTTGCGGTAGCGGCGCCTCCGGCTGTTGCGCCCGTCCTCGACGGGGGAGTCGTCGCCCTGCTTGTAGACCGTCTCCTCGGTGAATCCGTAACGGTCGATCCAGCGCCCCTCCTCCGAGTGCTTGAACTCGGTGCGGATCTCAGGGGAGAACCGGTAGAGGAGGTGGAAGAGGGTGCTGGCGTAGCCACCCATCAGCGTGCCGGAGAGCGTGAGCGAGCGGCCGCACGACTCCGCGAGCACGCCGGCCGCGATGCCCTGGGCCGAGCCGCGAGACTTATACTCATGCACCTCGTCACCTACAAAGAGGTCGAAGAATCCCCGCATCCGGTGCTTGACGTAGTCGGCGAGCGGGTAGCGGCGGGGGCCGCTGTTGTCCGCCTGCCAGAGCGGGGAGCCGCACGCGTCGCAGACGCGCCGCCTCCGGGAGAGGTCCTTCAGGGAGAGGGGAACGCCCTCCTTGTCGAGGACCTGCTCCCCGCAGGCCGGGCAGCAGGGGATGCGGAAGGGGGCGCCCGTCTCCTCGTCCCGCACGAGCCTTCCGCCCGACACTGCCCACCGCTCGTTGACGGCGGGCTGCCAGCGGTAGGAGAGCTTCGCCTTCTCACGCGACATGACCGCGAAGAGCGGGGACGAGCCGGGGAGGAGGCGGAGGCGCTCGAGGTCTGTGATCGAACCGACGATGGCGGCGCGGGCGCCGGGCACCGTCTCCTCCACCTCGCGCTTCCACTTCGGCACGAGGTGCGGCGGGCAGAGCACCAGCACGCGCCTGAAGCCAGCGGCGTGGGCGGCGCTCGCGGCGATGAAAGTTTTTCCGGTTCCCATCTCGCCGACCACGGTCGTGCCCTGGTTGGCGCCGAGGGAGAGGGCCGCGCCGCGTATGGCGTCCGCCTGCGCGCCGAGCGGGTTGCGCAGGAGCGCGGGGAGCCGGACGGCCTGCTCGGAGGGCCGGTAGAGGGGCGGGTACGACTCCACCACCCGCTGGGCGATGGAGTCCCTGAATGTGTCGATGAATCCTGCAAGGTCCATGGGGTTCTTCTCCTTGTGTTCGTGGGGTGTCCCACGGACTTCAGGAGAAGCCGCCTGCGCCTGTCTCCAGTAGGGAGATGGCGCACGGGCACACCACCCCTCCATGCGCAGCACGGAGGAAGAGGGTGCGCCTGGAGGCAGTTCCTGCGAGCGCCCGCGGGGGCACCCTCTCGTCGTGTGGTTTGCTGGATGCGATGCGGACGCTCAGTCCGTCTCGTCCTCGAAGGCATCGTCCTGCTCGTCCGCGGTTGTCCTGTGCTGGAAGGGGACGATGCCCTTGCCGCGCCGGGTCTCGGCAGCGGTCTTCGCCCGGTCGCTCTTGGCCTTCTTGACCATGCCGGCGTGCTGGGCGTAGATGCGGGCCATGACGCGCGGCGGGATGTAGAGGCGCACCATGCCCTCGGGCGTGAAGGCTTCGAGGAAGCCGTGGTAGCCGTCGTCGGTGCGGCACGTCTCGACGACGAACGTCGTCACGCGGTTCACCAGCGGGATGGTCTCCTTGACGGTGCTCTGCCGCGTCTGCAGGCCGGGGAGGTTGGCGATGCTGCCGCGCATCCGGTCGATGATGGGCTGGCCCGCCGAGGCCGCCGCGATCACTTGCTCTGTCATGCTCTGTTCGGTCATGGGTCGTTCTCCTCGTTGGTGAGTGCGGGAGGTCTCCAGAGCGGAGCCCTCCCGCACGTCGGGAATGGTCTGCGTGACCACGTCAGTTCGGCGAAGCGCCGAGCGCGAAGCGCAGTTGTACGCTCGCCGGTGCGGCCTCTCCCTGCGGGGATCGGCTGTGGGCTGCGTCCTCCTGCCGGTCCCGCCACGCGCGCCAGGGCGACGTGGGCGGTTCCGGCCGTGATGCTCTCCTCTGAGCGACGATGCGCGCCGTCACGCTCGACCTTGCGGTGCACGCCCACCTGGCGGTCGGATGACCGCGGGGCGCGCCGCACAGGCAGCGTTCCTCGTCCCCGTCGTCCCGGTGGCGGACGACGAGGCCGAGGGATACGTAGACCATCATGCCGGCCCCCTCTCGTAGAAGTAGCCGCGTATGGCTCGCTTGGCGATGGCGCGCCAGCGCCGCGAACCCTCGATCGAGCCCCGCCAGTCGACGGGCTCGGTGACGAGCCGCAGCAGCTCGCGGTAGTCGGCCATCTCCTCGACGGACATCGCCACCTCCGTCTGCGACCTGCGCTTACGGGAGAGCTGGCCGTAGGCCGTGCCGCCCTCGTGCATGGTCAGGACCCCGTCCACCGCGGGGTCGCGTATCTCGACCGTGCCGCAGAGCGGCTGCTCGATCAGGTCCTCGATCTCATCCAGGTACTCGAACCAGACCCAGCGCTGCCGCTGGGCCGACCACGCCACCTGGACGACCAGGGGCGCGGAGATGTGCTGGAGCTCGTCCCGCACCGGCACCGGACGCGGTGCGTAGCGCACCTTCGGCGAGGTCATGCCCCACCCCCGTTGCGCCGCATGGCGGCCGCGATCCGGTCGAAGAGCTCACGGTCGTCCATGCGGTTGATGCGGTCGCTGTCCTGCCTGCGCCAGCGGGGCTGTGCAGGCCTGGGCGTGCGCTCGATGTACGGCTCGTTTCCCACTCTCTTGAAGAGCGCCGGTGCGTGCGTGGTCATGCCGCACCTCCCTCGCGGTACGCGCTGGCGAAGAAGAGGTCGTCGGGGGAGACCCCGAGGGCGGCGCTGAGCGCCTCGATGGTCTTCAGGGATGCGCCCCGATGGTGTGAGACGATCTTGCCCAGCGTGTCCTCCGCCAGGCCGATCCTGCGGCTGAGGGCGCGCTGGGTGAGCTCCAGGCGCTCGGATGCCGCGAAGAAGACGTCGCGGTTGAGCAGCCGCACGGGCCTGCGGCCCATGCCGGGCCTGTCGCGATGCTTGCTCACGCTCGCGCGGACGGCGCCGGCGAGCCGCTCGGCGGCGGCCTGCCATGACACGGTGCCCATGCGGGCGCTGTGGACGTCGCGCAATGCCAGCTGGAGCTGGCGGGTGCTCTGGATGAGGTAGGTGGCCATGGCTACACCCCCCCGCGCTGCCGGGGAGCGAAGCCCGGGGCATGGTCATGGAGTCCTCGTGGGCCGTATACGTTCCGTGCTAGCATGGGTCGTACCTCCTGTTGCGCCGGGCCATGACTGCCTCTGCCGCGCAGGAGCAGAGAGGCCGGGGAGTTCGCCCTCCCCGGCCTCTCGCTATCCCTACCGTTTCTTTCCTCGGTCCCCGCGATGACGTCGGCGGGAACCCTCGTGTGGTGGAAGCCGCGCTCATGCGGGCGGCGTCACCGTGTTCCGGTCAGTGCTTGCGCACCTCCTCGGTGTTGCGTTGCCCCACGCCGCCATCCGTGGCGGTGGGCGTGTTCGATGGCGTTGTGAAACGGACAGACGTCGCCCCGGTGTGGATACCTGGCATGGGAGACGGAGCGTTGTGGGATGGGTATGGCCGGCCTGCGCGCAGTTCGAACGCGGAGCGGCCGTGGCGGGAGACATGCGGAACCGACCGGGACCCTTCGGTGGGGAGCCGGTTGCGGTCAGCGATGGAAGATGGTGTGGCGAGGCGGGCGCCCGCTGCGGACACCCTCGCGTGTCATGCGACGGCGGCGCTGGGTGCCGCGCCAACGCCGCCGTCAGGTCAGACGCGCCGCTTCGCTCGAGGGAGGATCGGGACCCGGCGCACCGCACAACGGAGCCGTGGCAGTTATCCTACCCCCTGGTGGTGGGGTGTCGGTTCAGCAGCCATGGCCGGCACTCCATCGCCACGACGGGGAGGGAGAGAGGCCGTCAGGTGCTTGCGGAACCAGCCGGAACCCTGCGGTGGGGAAGCCAGTCGCTGCGCCAGCGTCACAATCATCTGCGGCAGACGGGTGCGTGAGAAGAAGCCTCGGCGTCGGCAACGGTCCACGCCGCGCACGCGAGGCAGCACGCCAGGGCATCACTCCCGCTCCGGCGCTGTGTGAGGCGAGGCTTTTCGGGATGCCTGCCCAGTGTGTTCCGGCTTCGATGCGGCTCGGGGAGAGCAGTGCTCGATCCCTCCTGCCGTATCCCGCAACGGGAAAGCGGTTCGTCCCTCTGTGGTCCGCCGTCGGGAGAGCAGAGCTCGATCCTCATGGCAGTCCCGGGTCAGGGAACAGACCCCCAGCATTCTCAGGTGCGAATGCTGGCAAGCCAAACAACAGACCCAGTATCCCGCTGGACATCCGCCCCAATCAAGGCTCTCCGGCCATCGCCCCGCACATCGCTCGCAACGACAATGCAGCGATGCAGCAGGTTTCGCGCAGCAGCGGAGACCTACTCCCACCAGAACCCCAGGGTCAGCACCCGGAGCAGCCACTTCCGGCGCAGCAGTCGGCCGCGCTCCCTCCGGTTCAGCCGCTGCAGCTGACGCCGGTTCCACACCTGGCCCTGGCGCTCGGACCGGCTCCACGGGTACCGCGCAGGCGGCAGCGTCAGCCCGTGCTCCTCGATCAGTGCGACCTCCAGCTCCAGCCTCCGCTCGTTCACCGCGTTGCACCGCAGCGGAGGGCCGGTCTTCACCAGCCGCATCATCTCCGCATACGTCCTGCGCCATTCGGCGATCACCGGAGCGGCCTCACCGTACACGTGCTCCTCGCCCTCCTCCGCCTCCTTCGTCACCACCTGGGGATACCTCCTGGGCGGCACGTACCGGGGCCGGTCCCCCGCCTGCCCGCCGCCGCTTGCCGACCCTGAGGCCGCCTCGCTCCCCTGACGCGCCGCCTCCAGCGTTGCCAGGCGCTGGCCCAACAGCCGCATGGCCTCGGCCTGTTCCTCCTGTTCCTCCCTGAGCGCAGCGATCTCCGCGCCCACGGCGTCGATCCGGTCGATAGCTTCGCCCAGCCCATCGGCCAGTTCCCCTGACCGCCGCTCCAGGGCATCCATCCGCTCGCGCTCGCGCACAGCCGCCGACCCGCCTCCCAACAGCAGCAGACGCTCCAGCGCCACGGCCATGCGCGGGGTGAGCCTGCCCGATTCCACCGCCCGCGCAACCGTGCGGTAGCTGACCCCCAGCACCGCCGCCGCCTTCTCGCCGCCCTCGGTCCCGACGAGGTCGCGCAGCAGCGCCAGCAGCCGCTCCTCTCGCAGCTCCTCCACGCTCCCGCTCGATCCCGGGTCCAGGTCGCGGTCGCCGGTGTCCCGCTCCTCGCTCACTGACATTCTGTCCACTTCCCCGAGTGACACTGTCCACTCACCTCCCAGCCGTTCGCCGGCATCTCCCTGACATTCTGTCCACTTCTCCGAGTGACGCTGTCTACCAGCAGCGGCAGGAGCCCCGGAACCGAAGTGCTCGCAGATAACCAGCACGATGCCCCGTCCGATAGGCCACGGCCTTGCCCACGACACAGCCTTCCCTCGCGTACAGAAGTCGAATCTCTGTACACGGCTATGACATCACACCCGCCCCGTTGCTCGTCAAGCCTTGACGCAACCCACCCCGCTTCCCCCACACTTGATGGTCGGGGTGCGCAAATAGCACGCATCCACCCGGCAGGAGCCGAGCAACAATGCCGAACGGAGGCACGACATGACTACCGCGATGCCGAACACCGAGACACGCAATGCACACGAATGGCACGACGAAAGGAAAGAACCATATGAGACTGAACCCCTTTAGCAGGAATTACGACGATGCCGATAGGGGCCCGGTGCTCCTCGAGATCACGCCGCCGCGCAGCGGTGACCGCACCTTCCTCGGCGTCGAGAATCTCCTCGGCTCCATCGCCGTCCCCGAACCCTTCTCTCTCGAGCTCGCGGGCAGCGCCGACGGCGTCTCCGTCATGGCGCGCTGCATCGAGGGGCGGGTGATACGCGGCCAGATCGGCGCCCACTACCCCCAGGCACCCATCCGCGAGGTACCGCCGGAGGAAGACCCCCTGCGCATCGACGAGGGCGAGCAGGCCTGGACTATGACCCTGCGCTCCGAAGGCCCTGAATACGTCCCCCTGCGCACCTTCCGCGACCGGGACCTCGCCGACCCCGGCTCCGACCCCCTCCTCGGCGTCCTCGGCTCGCTGTCCGATCTCGAAGACGGCGAGTGCGTCGTCAGCCGCATGCGCATGCGCTCTCTCGGTCCCGAATGGGCCGTCCATCACCAGCGCCTCGCCTACGAGCGGCCCGCCGCAGCGCCGGCGCAGCCCCCGCAGGCCGGGACGCCGCAGGCCGGGAGCGGCCTCGGGATGGCCGTCCTGGGCGTGGGCGCATTCCTCGCGCTGCAGGCCTACAACTGGGTGCAGGCCGACGAGACATGGAAGGCCGTCCTCATGGGTCTCGCCATCGTCGCAGCCCTCGCGGTCATCGGCTACATCAAGGCCCGCTTCTTCAAGCGCCCCCGTCTCTATCCGCCATCCCTCATCGAGGAGAAGATATCCCGCATCGCCTACGACGCCGATATCCAGGTCACTGCCATCCTGCCCGCCATGAGAGCGGAGGACGCGCAGCGCCGTGCACGAGAGCTGCTCGGGCCGATCGCCGCCGCCTACCGCCACTACAACAATCCCTCCGGCGCCAGCCTCGCCATCGGCAAGGTCCGGCCCGCGCCGGTCCTGGATGCCTCTCTCGCACCAACTCCGCGGGGACTGCTCGGCAGGCGCAGCATCATCGGCGTCCGCGAGGCCGCAGCCCTCTGGCATCCCCCGGCGCCCGGCCACGACTCGCCCCTCGTGGACCGCTCCGGCGCACGGGTGCTCATGCCCCCGCCCAGGAGCCTCCGCTCCGGCGTGCCCGTGGGCGAGACCACCGTGGGCAGGCCCAAGACCGTCCACCTGCCAAGCGACACGCGCCGCCACCACGTCTATGTGGCCCGCACCCAGATGGGCAAGTCCACCCTCATGCACCACGTCGTCACGCACCGGTTGAAGGAGAAGGCCGCAGGACGCGACGACGACGCCATCATCGTCGTCGACCCCCACGCCGACCTCGTTGACGCCCTGCTGCACCACGTGCCCGAGTCCCTCATCCCCCAGGTCCGCCTCATCGACCTGGCCGACATGCAGGGAACGGTCGGCATCAACCTGTTGGACACCCGCATCTTCACCGACCGCGACCGCACCGCTGATGCGGTGGTCCGGATCGCCAGGGGCCTCTGGCAGCACTGGGGGCCCCGCATGCAGTCCATCCTCGAACAGACCGTCAAGACCCTTCACGAGGCCAACGCGCATCCAGCTACCGCCCCCGAGCAGCAGTTCACCATCATCGACGGGCTCACACTCATCGCCGACGACCTCTTCCGCGAGGGAGTCCTCACCAGAGTCACCGACCCCTACCTGAAGGAGTGGTGGCAGCGGGAGTTCTCGGGCTGGCGCGCCGAATACCGGGCCGACGCCCTCGCTCCCGTCCAGACCCGCCTCGCCTACTACGCATCGTCCATGCGCGCCCGCGCCATCCTCGGTCAGCCCCGCTCCACCATCGACATCCGCCAGACCATCCGCGACGGCGGCATCCTCTTCGTCTCCACCGCCCAGGGCGTCGTCGGACGCGACGTCGCCGCGCTCGTCGGTGCGTCCATCCTCAACCTCGTCGATTCCGTCATCCGCGAGCAGGGCGGCCTGCCGCGGGACCGGCGGCGCGGCGCGCTCGTCGTCGTCGACGAGATGCAGTCCATGCCCGGCGTCGACTACGAGTCCATGCTCTCCGAGCTCGGCAAGTTCGGCGCTTCGTTCGTCCTCGCCACCCAGAGCCTCGCCAAGCTCGACGACCTCTCCCCCACCATGCGCGACACCATCCTCGCCAACGTGGGCTGCCTCGCCGTCTTCCAGACAGCGGGCTCCGACGCGCGCCAGCTCGTCTACGAGCTCGGCAGGGACCGCGTCAGCGAGGAGGACATCGTCTCCCTGGCCGCCCACAACTGCTACGTCCGCGCAATCATGGACGACGACCGGATCTCCACCTTCTCCATCAGGGTCAACAAGACCGAGCCGGGAGACCCCGCCGTCGCCGACCGCATCCGCGACGAGGCCGCCTCCTACATGACCGGCGAGCAGGAGATCGACGCCCTCCACGGTGAGACCCAGGCGCGTGACGAGGCCTACCGCGAGATCGCCCGCACGATCAGGAACACCAAGGCTGCCTCCGATCCCGCGCCCGGTTCGAAGGATGGCGGCAAGAAGGCCCGCAGCAACCGGGAGCGTCGGCGCTCCAAGAATCCCAGGCACTCCAGGCCGCACTCCAAGGAACCCGGACCCGATGGGAAGCAGGGCGGCGCCGCCCCAGGAGCAGGGCCGGACGCCGGACCCTCCGGCGCGGGACCCGAACACGACCGGGAGCAGGCGGCGTGAGGTCCTCCGCGCTCGAAACGCTCCGGCTCCTCTCGCATACCCCCCTCATCGACCGACTGGAGGCCGCAGCCCTCTCCGGTTGGTCGATGAGCGCCGTCTATAGCGCCGTCGAGTCCCTCGAAAGCGAGGGGCTCGCCGCGTCCTTCCCCCACGCGTCCGACCTGATCCCGCCGACGCGCCGACACCACATCACCGCCGAGGGACTCCGCGTCCTCGCGCACGAGGAGGGAACCAGTGTCGACTCTCTCCTCCGCAGCCGCCCCGTCTCGGCGCAGCGGCTGCGCCTGCTCCTGGAGCGGCTCGACGCCGTTGCCGTCGTCTACCGGCTCGCATCCGCCCTCTCCGACCTCGCCTTCCCCCTCAAACTGCGCCTCTACAGTGCAGCGCCGATGGACGCCGCCGTCGCGCTGCCCGACGGGCGCGTGATCGCCATCGTCCGCAGGGGTCCCGCAGCCGACCGCACCGGCTTCGCCAAGCGGCTCTGGAGGCTGCGCGGTGTGCCGAAGCCCGCTGCCTTCCTCCTGCTCGTGTCCGACGAGGTCCGGCTCAGGCAGGCGCGCAGACTGCTCAGGGACGCCCCGTTCATCGCATACCTCGCACTCGAGCGCGACGCCGCGGCCGCAGGCCCGGAGACGCCCGTCTGGCGCGCATCGACGGGGACTGCTCTCCTCGACCTGCACGCCGCGCTCGACCGCACCGGACCGCCGGGGCCGTGGCCGTCCGAGCAGCCTCCCGCGCGGGCTTCTCTCCCCGGTGGTGACATTGAGGGTGATGCTGGGACAGACCGGCTGCTGCCTGTCCTCCTGAAACCCGTCGAGAAGCGCGCGCTCGGGCTCACCGTCGACTGGCCCTGGCTCAGCCCCGCGCACCTCGGCGGCATCCTGGGGCTGAAGCGCTCCAGGCTCTCCGAGGTCGTCGGGCGGCTCTCCCGGTTCGGCCTCGCTCAGGACACCCCCGTCGAGGGTCGGCGACGCCTCGCCGCAACAGACAGGGCTCTCGCCGCGCTCGCACGCGCGGACCGCGCATCCGTCGGCGCGGCCCGGCAGCGCTGGAGCCCCGCTCCCATCGATCCCGACGAGCCGCTCGCCTGGCGCAACGTCTCCGGCGCGCGCAGCCGCCAGCTCCTCCGCAACATCCAGCACACCGAGGCCGTCCACTCCTTCATCGCCGCGCTCGCCCGGCAGTCCCGCGCCACCGGATGGGAGACCGTCCAGATCGACCCGCCGCGCAGGGCATCCCGCTACTTCCGGCACCGGGGCAAGCTCCACTCCGTCCAGCCGGACGCATTCGGCGTCCTGCGCCAGGGCGAAGCCGTGTGGCCCTTCTTCCTCGAGTGGGAGCGCCGCGCCGTCCGGCCCGTCACCATGGCCGCCCGCCTAGCACCGTACGTCCGCTACTTCGCATCGGCCCGTCCCTTCGAAGACCACGGCGCGCAGCCAACCGTCCTCGTCGTCTTCGACGACGACCTCGCCGCGCTCCACTTCCTGCGCATCGCAGACCGCGAGATGACCCGCACCGGCGTCCACGTGCCGCTCATGGTCTCCCATCGCCTCCAGCTCGAGCGCGAAGGCCCGCTCGGACGCGCGTGGTTCGCCCCCGGTGCCCATGAGCCGGAGGTGGCGTTTCGTTCGCGTTGAGCCCACTGAGCCCGTGTCACGTGGAAAGCCCTCCCTGGGCCGTGGCGGTGCCTCATGTCGACTCGGATGTGGGGCCGGAGTAGACTCCGAGGCATGGAGACTGGAGAAGGTGCAGGGGCAGAGCCTGCGTCCGGAGTGCCTCGAACCCCCTTGTGGCATCAGCGTGTCCCGGGCCTGATACGCACGAGCAGTCTCCAGATCCTCTTTGGACTGCGCATATGCGCACTGCTGACGATGGCGGGGCTGCTTTTCGGAGCAGCCTTCGCTGACTGGGCGGACGATCCGGACTCACTGAATGCCTTTCTCGACGAGGGGTGGGTGAGGTCGCTGGTCGACGGGCGCGGGTGGATATTCATGTTGGGCGCCCTGCTCGTCTACGTCGGGCGCCTGGGCCTGGCCCTTCGCAGCCGAAGACTGCAACGCAATCTCCAGTGGCTCGTCCCCGCCGAGCTTGCCGCTGTGGCGATCCTCGGGGGTGTGACGGCTCTGGGGCTGTCATGGCTCAGCGTTGTCTACCTTCCCTGCGCCCTTCACGCTCGCTGTTAGCATGCGTGGCGCGCAGGTGTGAAGCGCGTCTGGAGTGTCGGCGTTTTGGGACGCGCCTCTCACCTGGCTGCGGGTTTTCCACCGGCCTCGCCGTCCTCGACGACGAACCCGCCCAAGCCACTTCCTGCGCATCGTAGGCCGCGAGATGAACCGCACCGGCGTGCAGGTGCCGCTTATGGCCTCGCACCGGCTCCTGCTGGAGCGCGAAGGCCCGCTCGGACGCGCGTGGTTCGCCCCCGGTGCCCATGAGCCGACCCGCGCTTTCCAATCGGCACCGAAGCCCCAAGTACGCCGATAACCGACGACACAGTGCTGTGGTGCAATCTACTGCTTGAACCGATCCAGCGTCTCATCGACGACAGCAACCGTCTGATAATCAACCCGACGCTGTTAATGGTGATACACTCAGCCCTGAGTCAGGGCACACGACGGTTACGTGCTCTTGGGGAGGTGGAGTTGGATGTCGATAGAAGTAGCCATTTGGCGAATCGACAATGACTTCAACCGGATACCTCTGAGCGGATTGGACTACGAGCAGCGGCTGCAGGAGGCGGTCGCGACGGATTCTTCTATCGTCGAACCCGGCCTGCTAGTAATCGGTCAAGAGGTACCGACACCAGTCGGTAGCCGCATCGACATTCTCGCGGTCGACGCAGGCGGGAACTTGGTTGTCATTGAGTTGAAACGGGATCGGACGCCGAGGGACGTGGTGGCACAGGCGCTAGACTACGGTTCCATGGTTCGCCAAATGACCTCGGAGGAGATTGCTGAGTTGTTCATCGACTACCAGCGTGATTTTCTCTCCGAGACTGACCCACAGGGAATCGACGATGCTCTCAGGGATAAGTTCAACAGTGTCCCCGCTGAACTCAACTCATCTCATCGGTTGGTCATCGTTGCCGGGGAACTTGACCCGCCGACGGAACGCATCGTCCGATACCTACGGGAAGACTACGGCGTTGACATAAACGTGGTGTTCTTCCGCGCTTTTGAGGATGAAGGCCGTCACTACATGACGCGCGCTTGGCTTGCTGAGCCCGATTTGCTCCCCGCTGCCACGCCAACCCGTGCCGCCTCAAGAGAATGGAATCGTGAGTTTTATGTTACTTTCGGGGATGACGACTACCGAGACTGGAATGACGCCAAAGAGTACGGGTTCGTAAGCGCAGGAGGAGGAGAGTGGTACATTAGAACCCTGAGGATGCTGCAACCAGGCAATCGCGTTTGGGTCCATGTGCCTGGGAGAGGTTTTGTCGGAGTCGGAATCGTTCGCTCTCCTGTAGTTCGCTACGACCAGTTCATGGTCGATAGTGGAGGGTCCGACGTGCTAATCGCGGATGTCGAACTTGAGGTTCCATATGCACGTTATGAAGAGATCGAGGAACACTTTGTGAGCGTGGACTGGATCAAGACTGTTGAGTTCGACGAAGCAGTTTGGGAACGGGGTTTCTTTGCAAACACGAACATAGTGGCTAAGCCTCGCAACCCCAAGTGGGATTTCACTGTTCAACGCCTGAAGGCTCTGTGGGAAATCGTCGACGAGGGGTAGCGCATGCCGAACGATCCCCAATGCACAGTATGCTTGGATGACTTTCGGGCATTCAAGGCCGTCATGGAAGACTTGGTGGGCTGGCCGGTGGCACTAAGTTGGAACGAGCAAGGGCAGGCATGGATAACAGGCCCTAACTTGCTCGACTTTCAGAGGGCTATCCTGAATGATCGCTTCCGCGTGGTCGTCCAAATCGTCAACGGGCTAAACGGGATCCGAAGGTTCCCCCAGAGCGCGTTCAAGGGAACCCCTGGCTTCCACGTTAGAGACGATGGTATCTGGCGGAAGAAGCCATCGGAACTCCTAGCCCGATTCGAGTTCTCGACATGTTCTGACCACACCGGATGAGATTCATGTTCGCGTGCACGTGACCACCTTCTTCGTCCCGCCGGTGTCCGCGAAGATTACGCAGTCCTCGCCGGATTCCGGTGAAGATTGCACAGCCCGCCGCCGCAGCGCCTCAACGACGACCCCGCCTGGAAAGTCACGCTCCGGGCACATCAGTACGCCGTCCCGCAGTCCCATCACTTCAGCGATCGTCAGCACTGCGAACAGGTGGGGAGGGTTGGGGTCCTCTTCCCCGTTCTTCCAGCGCCGCAGCCGGTAGGGGCTCACGCCCAGGAGACCGGCAAGCGCCCGCGTAGACAGCCCACTCGCCTCTTGGAACCGCGCCAGTCGCAAGGGGAAATCCTCAGGAAGGCGCCACTCCGTCCGACTGTGTCTCCGGCGCTGAATGCCCATTGCTCCTATCCCCTCACACTGCCTGCGTCCGTCGCAGACCCGGCAGGGCGGAATGCTCCGGCAGGCGGCAGGATGTGTCTCCTCAGGATCATCTGAACGCCGCCCGGAACCTGGGCGGCAAGCTGCAACAGCGCATACAGCCCGTCTCCGCTCGGCTTCGTGCCGTTGAGCCACCGATGCAGCTGCCGCGCGTCGACGCCCAGGCAGCCGGCGATCTCGTTCCACGTCAGACCGCTCGCCTCCTTGAGGCTCCGCAGGGCGTCAGGGAAGTCCTCCGGCAGGAACGTGCTGTCCGGGTAAGGGTGAACGCGGATTCGCCTGCAGCGCCTCATGACTCAACGGACTCCAATATGAACAGGTCGTCGAAGTCAGCGACGCCCAGCACGTCCACGAGCCGCCTGCGCAGCGCCGCCGATGGGCTGCGCGTCCCGCACATCAGCTGCGAGAAGTAGCCCGACGATGTGCCGACCAGCGACGCCAGTTCGTTCTGGCTCAGGTGACGCCGGTTCTGCAGCTCCCACATGCGGTCAGGGTTGAGCTTCACCCGCGAGGATGGCCGTCGTCGCTTCACACCGCCTCCTCTTCCCGGGCAGCCTCCGCGCCTGCAGCCGTGTGGTCAACGGCTTCGGACTCTCTGCCGACGTCCGGCTGCAGGTCCGCAAGCCAGCGGCGCGCGATGAGACGGGCCAGCATCCGCAGCCCGCTCAACCGCAGCTCCTCCTGTTCCTCTGTCAGCCGACGCCTCTTCACGCACACGTCTCCGTTCTTCCATCAGTCACATAGCACGCACGGGATGCAGCCGGTGCACGTCTCACACCCAACCGCCCCTGCCGTCGAGAGAGCTGGGCGACCCTCCTGGCCATGCCTGCCAGGAATCACGTCCCAGGTTCGATGGTCGGAGAGGTTGAGGAAGCCGAACATCGCGTCCATTGTGACAGAGCCGGGGCGAGGAAAAGACTCCCTGTAAGACCCCGCATCCGTGCGGGGTGCTACAGGGAGTCTCCTTCCGAGTATCGACCGTTCACACTCCTTGGCGGGCTCTGCGGCCTCATGAACCACAGCGAGCCGCAGAGAGTGAAAGAGTCGGCGGTAGAGGAAGAGGGTTCGATCGTCCGGACGGCTGTTGCCGCCGGCACTCGCGCTGCTCTGCCGGATCGGCGCCAGGCCCGCATCCGATGCTTCAGGTGGGGCGCAGCAAGTCCAAGAGTCCGCCCCATCCGAGGAAGAGGAACGCCAGCAGTGCCAGCCCGAGGCCGAACTCACCCTCCATCCCTGACCTCCCCTCGTAACCGGCGGACGCCCAACTCCCTACTCGATCGGGTTCTTGCGCGGCCTGCCCCGCCGCCGGCCCTCCGACGACCAGAAATAGACTGCGTTGTCCGTGCGGCGGAACTCAAGGTTCTTCCCCAGCGCATCCGCAGCTGAGTTCAGCCTGCGCCGGATCGCCTGCGTCGTCTCGCCCTCTCCGGCCTCCAGCTTGCCCGCCTCGCCCGGCGCGACGCGTTCGATGTAGCCGACGTACTCCTGCAGCAGCGCCGCGCGCTTACCGGTCGCGCTCCTCGCGCGGGCCTCGCCGATAGGGAGCGTGCTGAACGTGGGCATGAGCGTTACCTCCATCGCGGGCGGACACGTCCAGCAGCCGCCGCCTCGCCGGAAACCAGATCACCACGGGTTCGGCCAGGGTCATCGTCCCCGAGAGCGGCCCCGTCCACCCATCCGGTCGCCCGAAAGGAGCCTGTTTGGGACCGATTCCAGCAGATTGGGCCGAAAACTTACCGCTTCCTTATCGAACTGGAGACCGACCTTACCCACACCTTATTCGCGAATGCCTACACTAGCCCGCCGGGTGCATGTGGACCTTCTCGTCCTTCCACAGCGCCCGCGGCTCTCGAAGTTCGTGAAGGGCTGTGCATCGGACAAATGACCGAACAACGAACAACCGGAACGAAAACCCCGGGGGCTCTGCCGCAGCCATACCGCGTGACACAGGAGGATTGATTCCATGAGCCTTTCTTCTGCTCTATCCGCAACCCTGTCCGCACCGCGCCGCCTGCTGAGGGCGGCCATGCCCGTTACCCCCCCCCCCCCCCCACCCCCCCCCCCCCCCGGCCCCCGGGGGGGGGCGGCCCTCCCCCTCCCCCCCCCCCCCCCCGAATAAATGTTCTAGTCGACTCGTCTCCCTGGCAGGGAGGCGCGGCATGATGCCCGCCTCCTTCCTCCGCCGCTCCCCGCTCCTCCTGCTGACCGCCGCGCTCGTGGCGCTGGCCGTCTTC
>MKWU01000307.1_pt1 | contig 93005 bp, 97 predicted proteins | sample 809101 | NCBI WGS metagenome assembly MKWU01 (sample SAMN05860141, study PRJNA318959) | sponge metagenome | host: Aplysina aerophoba | place: Slovenia: Piran, Adriatic Sea, Gulf of Piran | collected 2013-05-07
GCAAAAATCGCCATGAAATATTTCACGATTTCTCATGTTTTGGGGGGGGAAGGTAGTCCTGACTTTTGCAACAACATGGGCCGTCACGCTGCGGCGCGGAGAAGAAATGTCAAAGGGAGACACGACCGGCTTTTCTCTTGACTTCCCCTCTGACTGTCCGTACTATGGGCAGAATTCTTGTTTTTTCAAAGCTCTAGCCAAGGGCATCTGCCCGCCTGTAAATTCTTTTGGATCAACTAAGCAGAAGCAGTTCTGTCGGAGTAGCCAACCCTTCCCCGTGCCTCTATCTATGCGTTGGGATAAGGGCGGAGCTGTGTCCTGTCGTGTTTTGATGCTGTTCATGTAAAGGGGGCTGAAGCGTCCTATGGAAAAAAAGAAAAAAAGAAAAACGGCGACTGTTTTGCAGGCCTCCAAACAGACATCCGCCCAGACAGCGGCGCAGCAGTCTGAAAAGTCCATGCTCATAAAAGCCCGGGCCGTCACCCCTGCGTCTTCAACGTCGCAAAGGGAGAAACCGGCACGAGAAACGGAAACCGTCATGTCCATTCTTGAAGATATGGATATTGAGACGGTTGATGTTCTTGAGGAAGGAGACTCCACCAGCATTGAAGAAGAGGAGACCGCCGCTCCTGAAACTATGAAACGGAACGGAGGGAGCTGGGGAGAGAGAGTGGTAGCGGCTGGAGAGCCTGTAACGGGAGACACTTCAGACCCTGTCCGGATGTACCTCCAGGAGATGGGCAATATCCCACTCCTGAGCCGAGAGGAGGAGGTTACGATCGCAAAAGAGATCGAGGCTGGGGAGAAGTGCATTCGCCAGGAAATCTTCTCCACTCCTTTGGCGCTCCAATATATTTTATCTCTGGGAAGTCGGCTCAAACAGGACGAGACAGAGGCGCGGCGTATTTTTGGCGACGAAGAAGAGGATACGGATACGTCCGGCAAGGAAGACCAGCGGGTTACGCTCTTTCTGGGTCGTATGGGGTCGCTCAAGCGCCTGGCCGGAGAGTGGGAAAAAGCGACCACACTGTCTCGCAAGCGGAGTCCTATCGCAGAGCGGGAGAAAGCGCTGAAGCGGCTGGGCACGCTCCGCGATAGGAGCAGGACTTCATTGGACAGCCTGCCTTTGGGTCGCCGTCATATTACGGTTGTCACCGATAAATTAAAGGAAGTCGGCGTCATGCTGGACAAGCAGGAACGGACGATCCGCAGACAAGAGTCCCTCCTGAATTGCAAGGCGTCTGAGATTATTACGCTGGCGCGGGCGTCCACATCGAAGAATGGGAGTACCCGTCCGAGAGCGAGAGAGATCGGTGGAAAGGCCCAGGAGCAGAAGCTCCAAGAGGCCAGTCAGCTTATCAAGGACGCCCGCAAAGAAATTCAGCGCATTGAGAGACAGCTGGGAACGAATAAGGACGAGCTGCGTCAGGCCCTGCGGACGATCGCGCGGGGAGAGGCACAGGCTCAAGAAGGCAAGCGCCGTCTCATTGAGGCCAATCTGCGCCTGGTGGTGAGTATTGCCAAACGCTATGTCAACCGTGGGCTGGGATTTCTTGACCTGATCCAGGAGGGCAATATCGGCCTGATGCGTGCGGTTGAGAAATTTGAGTATCAACGCGGCTATAAATTCTCGACCTATGCAACGTGGTGGATTCGACAGTCCGTGAGTCGGGCCATCGCCGACCAGGCCCGGACGATTCGGATCCCGGTCCATATGATTGAGACGATCAATAAGGTGTTGCGGACCTCTCGCTACCTGGTCCAGCAGCTCGGCCGGGAACCCTCGCCGGAAGAGATTGCCACCCAAATGGAAGTGCCGGCGGACAAAGTCAGGAAGGTCCTCAAGATTGTCAAAGAGCCGGTCTCCCTGGAGACGCCAATTGGCGATGATGAAGAGAGTTCGCTGGGCGATTTTGTTGAAGACCGGCAGACCCTCTCTCCGGCAGACGCGGCGATGGCCCTGAGTTTGGAGGAGCAGACGCGCAAAGTCCTTGCCACCCTGACGCCGCGCGAGGAGCAGATTCTGCGCATGCGGTTCGGCATTGACGAAAAGACAGACTACACGCTGGAAGAAGTCGGACAACGCTTTGCCGTAACCCGTGAGCGCATCCGTCAGATTGAGGCCAAAGCCTTACGGAAACTGCGCAACCCGACCCGAGCGAAGAGTCTGGAAGCCTTCATCGATAGCTAACATGGAGTCTGTTGGGTCGGACTCAAAGGACTCAAAGGACCCAACAGACCCAACAGACCCAACAGACCCTATAGACCCTATAGACCCAACAGACCCAACAGACCCAACAGACCCAATTGGAGGAACGAGTGAATTCGAAAGACCTGGAACAACAACTCAGACGGTGGCGGGAGGAACGTGGCCGTAAGCCGGTCCAGCAGTCTTCTCCTAGCTCAGATAAACGCACCGTTCGAGTCAACGGCCAAAATGTTGTTGTTGTGAAGCGCTCCCGGAGCAAACCTGCGGGACAAATTCCCTCTCAAACCCCGTCCTGAGCCTACTTCGACTTCGCCCCTCTGGGGGCTACGCTCAAACGGAGGGGAAGGACCCGTCCTGAGCTTGGTCGAAGGGGTCGTAAGAGCCAGTGTATGTGGGTTGACAAAATTCGGGCGCCATCTTTCCCGCTCAGTACTGATTTTCTTTAAGCCCGCGTTGCGCGGGCCGTAAGCCAGAGCGGCGCCTGAGCGGTATAAAATAACCCAATTAAGCCCGCGTTGCGCGGGCCGTAAGCCAGAGCGGCGCTTGAGCGGTGTCAAATCTTTTAGCCAAAGAGTACGTTCCGGACCGCCGCACAGAACGCCGTTGTTGAGGCGGACCCGCCTTGGTCAGGCGGAAGGGTCTCGCCGCCGGCGTACACCCGTGCAATTGCGTCCTCAAGGCGTCGGGCCTCATCGGTCCAGCCGAGATAGTCGAGCAGCAGCGCCGCGGAGAGCAATGTTGCGGTCGGATTAATGATGTTCTGGCCGGCAATATCAGGTGCGGAGCCATGGACGGACTCAAAATAGGCATAGGTGTCGCCGTAGCACCCGCTCGGTGCGAGTCCGAGGCCACCAATGGTACCGGCAGCAACATCGGACAGAATATCACCGTACAAGTTCGGCATGACAACGACGTCAAATTGCGACGGGCTGGCGACGAGACGCCGCGCAAAATCATCGACAATGTATTGCTCATAGCCCAGGTCGGGATATTCTTTGGCCGTTGCTTCGACAACTTCACGGAATAGCCCGTCACTTTTCCGCAGCATATTATACTTGCTGGTACAGGTGACGAGCCCCTTGCCACCCTGGGCCTTGCGCTTGCGCGCCAGTTCGAAGGCGAAGCGGGCGATGCGGCGGGAGCCGTGCTCGGTAATCGCTTTGATGGCAAACAGGCCCGGCGCTGTGGTATCGAGCGGTTGACGCGTAATCGCACTCGTCAAGCCGAGCGGCGCAAGCGTATTCAGGTCGCCCTCAACCCCCATATACAGGTCTTCCAGGTTTTCTCGGACCACAACAAAATCAATGGCTTCCGGGTTTTTGAGCGGGCTCCGAAACCCTGGCCGCCAGCGGGCCGGGCGGACATTGGCATACGTTTGCTTTCCCCAGCGGAGATAGCCGATCCCGCCGGTTGTGCCATTAGTCGAGCCAAAGAGGGTCGAGTCCGATTGGTCTATCGCCGCACGCAGCGCGCTCTCAAATTCCTTCCGTGAGCCGTACTGCTTCACGCCCTCTTCACCTGATGAAAACTCGGTGAAGCGCAGGTCCAGCGCAAAGTCTTTCAGGATTTCAACCGTTGGCGCCATTGCCTCGGGTGCCGCATCATCACCGGGAATCACCACAACACGCTTTGCCATATTGTTGTCCTCTCTGTTAGCGCAACCGCACATCACGGTAGTTCTTACCAGGAATGATTTTTCCAAGAACAGCCGGCAGCCGCGCGCCGGTTGCACTCGGCACGTTCGAGGGCAGGCCGTACACGGTCGCATAGGCGAGAACGGCAAACGCCAAGGCCTCCAACGACTGGCTCTCATAGCCGGTCTCTTCAAGCAGTCGGACGCGGACAGCCGGCAGGGCCTGAGCGAATTGCGCTCGCAGAGTCGGGTTGAGTGCTCCACCACCGGTGAGGTAGACCTCAGCGAGCGGGCCGTGCGGCAGGATAAAGTCGTGATACGCGCGAGCCATGCTCGTGGTGGTGACGGCGCTTGCCGTCGCCACCTGGTCGTTGGGGGATAGCTTGAGTTGGGCCGCGCGTTTGAGAAACCGCTCGGCAAACGGCGCACCGAATTCTTCCCTGCCGGTCGACTTGGGCGGACGCCGGGCAAAATACCGATGCCGGAGCAGTTCATCCCGGAAACGTGCGTGCACGCTCCCGGCTTTGGCCATCCGGCCGTTCCGGTCGTACCACTGCTTGCCCTGAGTAACCGTATGGACAACAGTGTCGATCAACATATTCCCAGGGCCGGTATCAAAGGCCAGCAGATCTTGTTTTGCGGAACGGGGCGGCAGGTAGGTGAGGTTGGCAATCCCGCCGATATTATGCACGGCGACCGCACGGCTGGGCTGTTGAAACAGAAACGCATGCACATAGGGAACGAGCGGCGCCCCCTCTCCGCCCAGCGCCACGTCTGCCGGCCGAAAGTCGGCTATCGTCGTAATGCCAGTCCGCTGCGCAATGACGGCAGGTTCTCCGATCTGGAGGGTTGAGCCTGGTCCGGGTCGCTGGTGGGGATTGTGATAAACAGTATGTCCGTGGGAGCCGATGGCATCGACCTGCTCCCAGGAGACGGCTGCGCGTTCGCACAGCTTGCGCACCGCCCGGGCAAACAACTCGCCGAGGAGCACATTGACTTGTGAGACCTCACCGGCATCAATCCGGGCTCCCTGACTGACCCTCAAGAGACGGGCTCTCACCGGTCGGGAGTACGGGAATGAGCGGAAGGCCCGTTGTTGAATACGGAAGCGACCCCGCACGCGGGCAATATCAACCAGCACGGCATCAATCCCATCATGAGACGTGCCGGACATCAGGCCGATAACAGTCCGTTTTGACATGCGGGTTCCTACGGGAGCATACAGCCGTTACCAGCAACGGGGCATGCTGGTGAAACGATGGGAAGCCCAGAGAGAAGAGTCTCTCCTCCCTGAATGTGAAAAATCTGAGTATTCAGTCAGTCAGATCAAACTGAAAGACGGCGTCCATGCCCTTGGCCGCCTCAGCGTTGAACCCCTCCGGCGTGCCGTCAATGACTTGCTGTACGGTTTCCATCGGCGGGCTGTCGGCCTCCGGCGGCGAAAAGAGGTTTTGGAGCTTGAGCGCCAAGCCCATATCTCCGGCAATTTTCAGCTTGCCGGTCATGAAGGCCATTTGGCCGTTGAGTTTGCCGTTGACCATATCCAGGTAATCACTCGCCTTCATGGTGATGGTAATGTTCGGGGACGCGTGGGTGCCCGTCTGCACCTCAATGCTTTCGTTCGCGACACGGAAATGGTACTGGGTGGCCATCGCGGCTTCCTCCTCATCAGTCCAGGATACAGATACGCTACCATAGATCCTTGCGCTGAGAAACTATAGATCGTGTTGTTGTATAGTAGAGGGAGAGGTGAACATGACACAATGTGACAGAGAGGAAACGCGTCCTCCAACAGACAGACAGAAGCCGACACGTTTCCTCTTTACAGTACGGAAACGTCACCGGACCGGGCTCATGCTCCTTTTTGTGAGCATGTTCATAGGAACGTCCAGCCATGCCCAGGAGAGCAGACTTCAGGACGCCCTGGCCCAGGTCGCCAACGAGTCAACGCTCGAAATCACAACCATAGGACGCAAGAGTGGCAAGCCCCGTACGACACCGATTTGGTTTATCTACGACCAGGGTGCGTTGTATATCCAATCCGGAAAGGACGGGAAAACCCATTGGTGTCGCAACCTGCAAAAAAATCCACAGATGCAATTGAAAATCGGTCAACTCACCCTCACCGGAAAGGCGCAGTTCGTGACAGACACGGCTGAAAGCGAAAAAGTCCACGACTTATTTCGCTCAAAATATGCTCTCGCACGTGCTGCCGGATTTGTCGGGTCCTCAATCGGGCATGGCGAGGTCATTCTGGTTGAGCATCTGACTGAAGCCGTGCCACCGGAGTAGGCAGCGCATGCACGTCAATGTTGTCATTGTCGCCGCGGGAAAAGGCACGCGGCTGCAAAGCGGGTTGCCGAAACCTTTTCTGTCTGTTGCCGGCAGACCGATTCTCGTGCATACCCTGCGGCGTTTTACCCCCATTGAGATGGTCCGGCGCATAGTTGTGGTGGTTGCTGCCGAGCGCGAGACTCTTTGCCAGGAGGTACTCCACACGCACGGCCCCTGGCCACAGCCGATTACCGTTATCCACGGGGGGGCGGAACGGCAGGATTCGGTCCGGAACGGTTTGGCTGCGCTTGAGACCCAGTGTGAGGTTGTGGTGATTCATGACGCGGCCCGGCCGTTCATCAGCGTTGAGGCAATTCAGCGCAGTATTGACGCGGCTGCCGCAACGGGCAGCGCGGTTGTGGCAACCCCGGTCCGCGACACCATTAAGCGCGCCGACGCGCAGCACACGATCCGTGAGACGGTCTCCCGGCATGATTTGTGGCTGGCGCAAACACCCCAGACATTCCGGGTCGAAGTGATCCGAGCAGCCCACCGCTGGGCGCAGCAGCGGGGTATCGCGGGAACGGATGATGCCACCCTGGTTGAGCAAATGGGCCGGCCCGTCCGCCTCGTTCCCGGCGACGCGCTCAATTTCAAGATCACGACGCCGGACGACCTGGCTCTCGCCCAGGCAGTGATACAGGCACCAAACGGTGTGTGGCAGTGATAAGAGAGATTGATACCGTGCAGCCAGTCGGGTGCAGTTTATTGATTTTGAAATTCCTACTGAGACGATCACAAATTTCGTATAACCTGTAAAGAATTCCTGATGGCTCCCACCATTCACAGAGAACGAGGGTTCCGGTTCTTTTTCTTCTCCCGAGAGGAGCCGCGGATACATGTTCACGTTATCCGCGCGGAAGGTGAGGCCAAGTTTTGGCTGGAACCGGAGATTGAACTCGCGAGGAACTATGGATTGTCACGTATCCAATTGAAGGAAGCAGAAGAGATTGTAGAGGAGCGTCAAAATGAGTTCCGAGCCGCTTGGCGTGAGCACTTCGGAAGTTGAGATTACGAGTATCTCTGCACACGGCGTCTGGCTACTCGCCGGCGAAGAGGAATTTTTCCTCTCTTATGAGGATTTTCCATGGTTCAAAGATGTTGCCGTGGGGAAAATCCTGAATGTGAGGGAACCAACTCCCGGTCACTTTTATTGGCCCGAGTTAGACATTGATCTCGGGGTGGAAACCATTCGCCATCCCGATCGTTTTCCACTTCGAGCCCAGCGTGATACTTAGCCCGGCGCGCGTAGGAGTGCCCGACCAACCTGCCCAAAGAGGTTCGGGGTCGGGCTCTTGGCTTGGGCCTCTTGCTGCGTAATAAGCCCTCGCGTAGCGAGGTCAACAAGCGCCCTGTCCATGGTCTGCATCCCATCCTTTTGGCCGACCTGGAGGGCTGAGAGAATTTGGTGTCCCTTGCCTTCGCGGATCAGCGTGCGGACTGCCGGGGTACCCACCAGAATTTCCAAGGCCGCGACTCGCCCCCCACCTTTCTTTTGACACAAAGTCTGGGTGATGATGGCTTCAATCGAGTCGGCGAACTGGGTCCGAATCTGAGCCTGTTGGGCGGCAGGGAAGACGTCAATGATCCGGTCAACGGTCTGTGCCGCGCCGGGCGCGTGTAAGGTACTCAAAACGAGGTGGCCGGTCTCTGCGGCCGTGAGAGCGAGTTGAATGCTTTCCAGGTCGCGCATTTCACCAACCAGAATAATGTCGGGGTCTTCGCGTAATACCGCCCGCAGCGCCTTGGCAAACGAATGGGTATGGACACCGAGTTCACGCTGGCTGACGAGGCATTTCCTGGACTGATGGGTGAATTCGATGGGGTCTTCGATCGTGACGATATGACCTGCAACCGTCTCGTTGAGGTGGTTGACCATGGCGGCCAGGGTGGTCGATTTTCCACAGCCGCTTGGACCGGTCACCAGGACCAGCCCTTTTCTCCGCGTACACAGTTGGCTGAGAATCGGCGGCAGCCCGAGTTCCTCGAACGAGGCAATCACCGTTGGAATGGCCCGCAACACCGCACCCTCACCACGTTGCTGCATAAAGACATTCACCCGAAAGCGCCCTACCTCCCCCAGGTCACAGGAGAGGTCGAGTTCGAGACTCTCCTCAAACATCTTCCGCTGCTCCTCATCCATAATGTCGTACACCAGGGTATGGACCTCATCCCGGGACAGCGGGGTCTGATCAAGCCGTTTCATGACCCCGTCGAGCCGAATCATGGGTGGTGCTCCACTGCTGAGATGGATGTCAGAAGCGCCTGATCGGACAGCGCTGGTGAGGAGTGCGGTTACATCCGTTGACATGGGGACCTCCGGCTGCGGAACAACAGAACACGATTACGCTCGCATCTGTACTGCGACTGTACGCAGAAGAAGAATACGGAACAAGGATGATTGCTGGCGGGTGAAGCTGACCAGCCATTTGTCTCTATGCACTCATGGTCGCCTGTGGTAAGCCAGACGTTCTATTCTCTCTACCAGCAGCCAGCAGGGAAAGGAGAGCCCACTATGGGATACGAGGCCATTATCTACGAGCAGGTTGAAGACAAAATTGTCCGTGTGACGCTGAATCGCCCGGAGAAACTGAACGCGATGAGCTGCCAACTCTTGTCCGAGTTGGACACCGCCCTGGACGAGTTTGAAGCGGACAATGATGCCAGTGTCCTGATTATTCGTGGGGCCGGGCGGGCCTTCTGCGCAGGCTATGATCTCCAGCCGGTTTCAGGGCCGGGGGGAGGCTTTAGTGTCACCAGTGACCGCTGGGGATTGCGCAAGCTCGTCGCCCGCTGGCAGCGTCTGTGGAACCTGCCCAAACCAACCATTGCGCAGGTCCACGGTTATTGTTTGGCCGGAGCGACAGAGTTTGTCGGACATTGTGACCTGGTCTTTGCGGCCGACGATGCCCAGTTCGGCCACCCGGCCGGACGTTCGCTCGGGGTACTCCCGTCGCTGGCCATGTGGCCTTATCTGATGGGGATGCGCAAGACCAAAGAGTTCCTCTTTACCGGAGATTCCATGACCGCAACTGAGGCGCTGGAAAACGGCCTGATTAACAACGTCTACCCAAAACAGCAACTGGAGGACGAGGTACTGCGTTACGCCCGCCGCGTTGCCGCGGTTCCGGTTGACCTGCTGACGCTCCATAAGGCGGCGACCAATCGCTTTTTCGAAGCCATGGGCCTGTATGCGGCTGAACAGTCGGCAACGGAATTTGACGTGATTGCCCACCAGACCAGAACGGTCAAAAATGAGGTCAAGAAAATGATGGAACGCGGGCTCAAGGAAGCCCTGCGTGATCGCGATAAGCCGTTTGCCAAGAAATAACATGGAGAGAGGACTGATGGACGGGCGCCGCATCTACCTGATGCGTCATGGGGAAACCCTGTATCAACGGGTGGCAAACGAAGGGGCGCTGGGGAACGGGGCACTGACCGAACGCGGGCAAGAGCAGATCGCCGCGGTCGCGTTGCTCTTTCGGGGGGTGCCGCTTGATGCGATTTACGCCAGTCCGCTTGAACGGGCGTATGAAACCGCCCAGATCATCGCCACAGAAAAAGAGTTGGACATTCAGGTGGCGCCGGAGCTGAGCGAGATCATCCCGAGTGATACGGTCCTGGCCCAAAAAAGCCTGACCGACATATTCAAGGAGATTCAGGAGTTCTTTAAAAATACGGATTCTGACTGGGACGAATCCTACCTGGGCGGAGAGAGTTTCCGCCAGGTCTATGCCCGTGCCGGGCGACTCCTACAGACCCTCTTGGCCAAAGATGATTGGCAGACCGTTCTCCTGGTCGCGCATGGGGGCGTGAACAACGCTTTTCTGGCTCATGCCACAGGGGTCACACAGGGGAGGATTTTTAATATCGAGCAGGACTTCGGCTGTATCAACATTATTGACTTTGTTCACGGCCGCCCCTTTCTTCGCCTGGCCAATTTTACCCTCTACGATCAGCTCAAAATTCATCTGCGCGAGCACAGCTTGGATATTATTCTCAATTTGTTGCGAGGGCGTGGCATTATTGATGCTGATTGATCCTGAAGGAGTCAACTCGACTTTTTATTAAAGACAAGAATTTTTCATCATCGAAAAAAAGAATAACAAACCTCTTGACTTGAACCCCTACTTCTTTTAACTAGTCTGATTAAATTAGTTTCTGGGGGTGCGACATTAGCGTTCAACTCGTCATTTTAGGGCTGTTATCCGAGAAGCCGTTTCATGGTTATGAACTACGGCAGGAAGTCGAGCACCGGCTGTACGCCAAGTATATCAACCTGAGTGGTGGCTCGCTCTACTATAACCTCGGGCAGCTTGAACAGGCCGGCTATGTGGAAAAGACCAAAGTCGAGCAAAAGGGCAATTATCCGGCCCGGCAGGTCTACCAAATCACGCCGGCCGGCCACGACTATTTACAGGTTGAGTTGCGCCGTCAACTGTTCGACACCAAGGAGCGAACCAAAGTCTTTGACCCCTTGAACGCCGCCCTCGCCTTTAGTCATCTGCTTGACAACTCAGAGCTGCGTGAGGCACTCCAGAGTCAACTTGAGTGGACCCACAGCCGTCTGGCCTGGGTCACTGAGCAGCAGGCATACTGGAATGAGCAGGGTGTAACACTCCCACAAGCCCAGATTATTACGCATGGATTGGCGTATTTGAAAGGGGAAATTTATTGGCTTGAGGAATTCCTGGCCACGATCGATGGACAGAATGGTCAAGGATTGAAGGCCGATGGACCAACCGGCGTCTCTTCTTCGGAGAGAGAAGCGATATAGGAAAAAACGTAGAGACATCCCACACAAGAGGAGGGTTCAGAATGGAAGGTTTAAGTGTTCTCGATATGATCCAGCAGGGGTGGTATATCACCTATCCCCTGATCATAATGTCGGTGGTTGTCATCACTATCATCTTTGAACGGATAGTTGCCCTGCGCGGATTGATTGGGGGGACCTTGCAGATTGCCGGCGGTCTGGTTGGCGTCTTACAGAAGGGTGATTTTCAAGCAGCGATCACCTCCGCCGAGGAGCAGGCGAATAAACCGGCGGGCCGGATATTTCGTGATGTCCTTGCTCAACAAGAGGGCGAATCGCTCGAGTATTTGTCTGAAATCATTGAAGACCGCCGCTTCGAGGAAATCGAGGCGCTCAAAGGCAGCATCTGGGTCCTGGGAACAGTCGGCGTGAGTGCGCCCTTCATTGGGCTGCTCGGCACTGTCATCGGGATTATCAAATCCTTCACAAATATGGCGGTTGAGGGCAGTGGTGGTTTTGCCGTGGTTGCCGGTGGTATTTCTGAGGCCCTGGTTGCAACGGCTCTTGGTCTCGCAGTCGGGATCGTTGCGGTGGTCTTCTATAACTATTTTCATACCAAGCTTGAGCGGATCGAGGCGGCCACAACGATCAGCTCAGACCGTGTCCTCGAAGCAGTCCGCCTGGGGAGGAGAGCTCATGGGAATGACTAACCCACGCAAGAAGAGCGGGAGTGGATCCGATATTATGGCCGAGATCAATATCGTTCCCTTGTGCGACATCTTTTTGGTGCTACTGATCATCTTTATGGTGACCAGTGTGGCGATGGTTCAGTCCGGAGCGGAAATTAACCTGCCCGAGGTGCAGGAAACCGACTCGGAGCCACGGCAGATTGTGATTACGGTCACCCCCCAAAAGGAAATCTTTGTGAACGCCAGACCGGTGACCATGGCCGATCTTGAGGTGGCCATTCGGCAGCAGGTCACGGCCAAGCCGGACGTGCCGGTTGTCCTCGAAGGGGATAAGGATGTCATTTTAGGAGAGGCGGTAAAAATTCTCTCCATTGCCCAACGGGCCGGAGCGGCTCAGGTCGCGATTGCGGCTAGACAGGCAGGGTAAGCGGTCCGTCGTAATCGCCAAAGGAGGGGAGGGCCATGGCTTCACCCGAAGATAATACAACAACATCCGAGAGCACTTCAGTCGAGCGTAAAATCCAAGAGGATTTGTGGCTGTATCGAGGCGGGGGCTTTGGCAGAAATGCACGTTGGTTCGCCTTCTCGACGGCGGCTCATATTCTCATTTTGTCTATCTTTGCCACCACGGCAGTGACCATCATGAAAGAGCCGGAAATGGTCCGGGTCAACGCATTGCCGCTCACGCAAGAAGAACTGGACGCCATGGCGGAAGAGGAGATGCCGGACGATTGGGAGGGTGAGCCCTCGCTGGAGGATATTCCGGGCATCCTGACCATGGAAGACCTCGCACCGAATAGAGCGCGCCCGACTGGTCCGTCATCAACCGGTCCGCTCCAGGCCCCTATCCAACGGGCGGCCATTCCAGTCTTCTCGGGTATCGGGCCGGTGACGATTGAAGTCCAGCGCGCCGACAGTAGTTTTTCTGGTATCGACGCCCAGCTCAGCGGTCTGGTTGGCGCTGGAGACCTCGGCGGGGGCGGGGGCTTTGGCGACTATGGTCGCGGGCTGCGTAAGGTTGGTCTGGATGTCGCCCTGGTGATTGACGCAACTGACAGCATGCAGTTTGTGATCGATTCGGTTCGTGACCGCATGACAAAGCTGGTGACGCTGTTGCGCAAGCTCGTCCCGACCTCACGGATCGGGGTTGTGGCCTATCGTGACAGGGGCGAAGAATATGTCACCAAGTGGGTTGACTTGAGTTTTTCCACACCCAAGCTCAAAGGCTTTTTGGCCAATCTGCACTCCGACGGGGGTGGCGATTGGCCGGAAGCGGTGTATGAAGGCATGGACGCGGCCATGAACGACTTGAGCTGGCGGAAACGCTCCCGTCGGGTGGTGATTCTTGTCGCTGGCTCGCCGCCTCATCCGGAGAGCATGAGCAGCGTGCTGGGCTTGGCGCAAGGGTTCCAGGCGCGCGGTGGGGTGGTCAGTGTGATGGACCTGGCCGATAAGATGCACGAGGACTTTGAGTACGCGCTCTGGGAGCAGACCGGGAAAGTCATGAATATCGCCTTTCAGCCAACGCCGCTACCGAGTTTCTATCGCGACTTCCGGCATACCATGGCATCCGTGGCCCGGGCTGGCGGAGGAGACTTTATCCCGCTGACTGAGGAAAAGGCCTTGACCAAGAACATCATCATTATGACCTTTGGTTCGCGCTGGGAAGTGGAGATGGCGAGATACTTGCGGGACTTGGAGTAGAATGCAGTCTGGTGGTCAAATAGCATGATACCAGAGAACCCTGACTCAGTGCTGGACAAGCGTTTCTCTTCGTGCAGGCGGGGATGGACTGTAGGGGCTTTGAACGCAAGACCATAACGTGCAGGGCAGGGTCGAAAAAGGAGTGCAAGCGTGCGGCGTCTGGTTTCTATTATCGGTATGATCTCTCTGAGCCTGAACCTGGGTTGGTTGAACTCCGAGGTCGAGGCGGCGTCTATTGCTGAACTCTCTGCCCGAGCGAAGCAGGCCCGGAGCAAAGCCAATGCACTGAAACAGGGGAGTTGGGATGCGCAAGCCAAGCTGCAAGCCATTCAAATCCTGGGCCCGGTTGCCTTAGAATTTGTTGCACTCCCCAATTTGGCCCAATCAGTTAAAACCCCGTCGAGCAAAAAAGCCATCCGTGACGTCTACGAGACGCTCCATGGTCCGCTCAACGCTATCTATACCGGCAGTTTCAAGCGCATTGACCAGATGACGCAGGATGTCATTGCGCGGGATGGCGACCTGGAGGCCGTGCAGGACTCACAGGAATACCGTGCTGAACAAGGGGTGGCGGCGCGCGCCTTATATTTCCTGAACTGGCTGAACTACATCGGCTCGTTTACGTTCGATGAGAAGAAAAAGGAAACCCTGTTGACGACAGCCATGAACGGCTTTGGGGAATTCGCGGTTGGCGATCAGGCCTCACGGCTCAAGAACGAGAGTCTGTTCGGTCGAGCGCTGAGCGAGCGCGAACTTGAGAAGTTTGACTGGGCCATCCGGGATTTTGAACTGCTGCTCAAACAGCCCGGCGTGTCTACCGATATGAAACGAAAGGCCCAGAGGGCGCTGGAGCAGACGCGGCGCTATGCCAAGCGTGGCGGGAAAACCCGACCTTCTCCGACGGAAATGGCGCAAGCCCAATTCCAGCAGGCAAAAAATATTGCCAGGCAGAGTAGAAAGGCGAGCGGTAAGAAGCGCAGCCAGTTGCGCGGCCAACTCCTCGGATTGATTCTTGAACTCCGCAAGGCCGGCGGCAAGTGGCAGGACCGAGCCGACGCGTTGATACAGGCAGAGCTGACGCGCGAGGAAGAACTCGTCATTGCCGAGCAGGAAAACCCGTTTCCGCCCTGGTTAAAAGCCAAGGAGCACATGCAGAAACGGCGCTTTGCCAAAGCGGTTCCTTTTCTTGAGGAAGTCATTGCCTCAAACGATCCCAACGCTGCCGTGTATCAGACAGACGCGCAATACTACCTGGGCGTGGGGCTGTATGAACAACGTCGCTATCGACAGGCCATCAACACCCTGGACACCTTTCTCAACAACGGGGGGGCAAAGACCAAGCACGCGTCTGACGCGGAGTACTTTCAGTTCAAGGCGGCGGAGTCCTTATACGCCCGGGATCAAAGTGCGCGGAATGGGAAGCTGTATGTGCAGGCGATTCGCGACTTTGCGCGGAAATACCCCAAGCACCGGTCTATCTACGAAGCCCACTTCCGGCTGGGTGAGTATTACCAGGAGCAAGAGGAGTATTTGAAGGCAGCCGATGCGTATAAAAAGGTGCGCGGTGCGCCGGCGTTCCGGGTGCGAGCCGACTATGCCACGCTCCAGGCCTACTTCGAGGTTCTGCACGCGATTGAAGACGGCGATACCAGTAGTGGGCTGAGTGAGGACGCTATCCGCCAGCGGATTGGAGCCAGTCTGGACGCCTACTGGAAGAACAGCGCGACGTTGGCCAAGCGCAGTCCCAAACTGGTGAATCGAAACCCCTATCGTGAATATCCGGGCAAGGTCAGCGTGATGCACGCGGTCTATTTGAGTCACGATATGGACGCGAACGCCGAACAGATCGTCTCTTTCCTCGACGGCTTTGAAGAGAAATATCCGAAGCAGCCCGATGCGTTTGAAACCGTTGCCCGTACCCGGCTGGTCGCCCTGCAGAAGACCGGGCGCTATGCCGACCTCGCCAACGACGTCGAGAAAATTGCAGATCGCTACCAGCCCGACAAGCAGCAGGAACTCCTGGCCGGACTGTCTGGCGTGCTGGAAAGAGACATCCGTAAGCTCCGCCGTCAGAATGATACAGACAACGCACTCATTGCCAAGCGGACGCTGGCACGTCTGCATGAAGTATGGCTCAAGAACGATGGCCAATTTGCGGAGGATCAGTCTCCGGATCGCTTCCACTATGACTTGGCCCAGCTCTATCTCGATACCAAGCAATACGACAAGGCTGAGATTATCTATACAGACCTTGAGCAAAAGCAGGGCGCCTATGCGCTGGTCGCCATTGTCGGACTCGCCCAGGTCTCTGAGGTACGGGGAGATAAAAAACGGGCGCTCTCCCTGTGGGAGGCTATGCTCAAGGGTACCCAGGTCGGTGATCCGCTCTGGTTTCGCGGGACGTTTGAAGTCGCCCGTCTGAATGACACCCTCGGCAATGCGACCCAGGCGTGTAAGACGGTCAGTAGCGCTCAAAGAATGCTGAAACGACTCGGTGATCCCAGCCTCAAGACCAAAATTCAGGACTTTGCCAACCAAACGTGTGGGGCGTAAGCGCCTCTTTGTTCTTCACCGCTTTCTGAGGGGTACGCGAGCGTACCCCTTGGCTCTTCTGTCTCAGAGGAAAATCCTGACCCATGAAAATCGCTGACAACACTGCAAAGAGGAAGGGAGGACACGTTTCCTCTCTGAATCCACGTTCGGCCTTTCACTGGGGTGGCTATGCGCCTCGGGTCACACAGGGTCGTTTAGTTGCCATGGATGCCACGCCCGAAGACCCGGACCCTTCTCCTCTTGGGCGTTCATATATTGAGGCGGTCAATGACGATCTCCGCATCCGCCAACCCATGGTACGAGAAAGCTGGCTCGGGAACGGCCCGGGCAGTGGCGTCCGTGGGGGCGAGCCTTTTGTCGCGCTCAGTTGGGAGCGGGCGCTTGATCTTGTTGCCGCCGAACTCGAACGTATCCGCAGCACATTCGGTAACCGGTCGATTTATGCCGGCTCATACGGCTGGGGCAGCGCCGGTTCCTTCCATTTCCCTCAGGGTCAGTTGCATCGCTTCCTCAATCTCTTTGGTGGCTTTGTCCGTTCCATAAACACCTACAGCCACGCCGCGGCCGATGTGGCCATGCCCTATATTGCCGGGAACTTTTTTCGTTTGCTGGTCGAGCAAGCCTCGTGGCAGACGATCGCTCAACATTCCGAACTGGTGGTGGCGTTTGGCGGCATGCCCCTCAAAAACGCGCAGGTGGCCTATGGCGGAGTGGCCCGGCATCGCACCCGAGCGGGCCTTGAGGCCTGCCGGCAGGCAGGGGTCGAATTCCTGAATATCGGTCCGGTGAAAAACGACACAGCCGACTTTCTACGGGCCGAATGGCTGACCCCGCGCCCCAATACCGATATGGCGCTGATGCTCGGTCTGGCTCATACCCTGGTCACAGAGGGGCTGGCCGACCTCGAATTCCTGGCTCGGTACTGCGTTGGCTTTGAGCGGTTTCAACCGTATCTCATGGGCGAAAGCGATGGCCATCCCAAAGACGCGCAGTGGGCGGCCAATATTACCGGCCTGAAGGCAGAGACGATTACCACGCTGGCCCGGCGTATGGCCGCCAAACGCACGCTGATTACGCTAGCGTGGTCCCTCCAACGGGCGGACCATGGCGAGCAGAGCTATTGGATGGCCATCACCCTGGCCGCCATGCTGGGACAGATCGGCCTCCCCGGCGGAGGGTTTGGCTATGGCTACTCTTCCGTCGCCACGGTCGGAAACCCGTCCTCTCGCATTCCCTGGGCCACCTTGGACCGCTGTGCCCACCCGGTTGAGGATGTCATTCCGGTTGCCCGAATTGCCGACCTTCTGCTGAATCCGAACACGGAATTCGACTATAATGGACGCCGGGCGACCTATCCTGATATTCGCCTGGTCTACTGGGTCGGCGGCAACGTCTTCCATCACCATCAGGATTTGAACCGCCTGTTACGGGCCTGGCAAAAGCCGGAAACCGTTATCGTCCATGAGCCGTGGTGGACGCCCATGGCCCGCCACGCAGATATCATCCTCCCGGCGACGACCCCGCTCGAACGCAACGATATGGTCTGCACGCCCCGCGACAGCTTTGTGGTGGCTAATAAACAGGCGCTGGAGCCGGTCGGTGCGGCGCGGAACGATCATGATATTTTTGCAGACCTGGCCGAGCGTCTTGGCTTTCGGGAAGGGTTTACCGAAGGACGGGACGAAGCGGGTTGGCTGCGCCACCTCTATGCCCTCTCCCGCGAACGGGCGAGCGAACGCGGTTTTGCTTTGCCTGACTTTGAGCAGTTTTGGGAAGACGGTTATTTTGAACTGCCGCTCCCGTCTGAGCCCCAGCCCTTTCTGTCCGTCTTTCGGACCGATCCCGACACTCATCCGCTGGACACGCCATCCGGGAAAATCGAGATCTGGTCAGAGCGGATTGCGTCCTATCACTACGACGATTGTCCGCCGCACCCGACCTGGATGGAACCGGCCGAATGGCTGGGGAGCGAGAGAGCCGTACACTACCCCCTCCACTTGACTTCTAATCAGCCGGTCGGCCGTCTGCACAGCCAACTCGATCAGGGATCGGTCAGTCGCAGCTTAAAGGTCGCCGAACGCGAACCCCTGTGGATTCATCCGGCCGATGCCCAGGCGCGAGGGCTGAGCGAGGGCGATATTGTTCGGGTCTTTAATGACCGGGGCCAATGTCTGGCCGGTGTGCGCATTACCGCCAACATCCAGAAAAGCGTAGTCCAGCTTCCCACGGGCGCGTGGTATGATCCGCTCGAACCGGGAGTGCCGGGGTCATTGGAAAAACACGGCAACCCCAATGTGCTTACTTTGGACAAAGGCACCTCAAAGCTGGGTCAGGGACCCAGCGCGCATACCACCCTGGTTCAGGTCGAACGCTACCAGGGCGACCCACCGCCCGTGACCGCGTTTGTTCCTCCGGAGATTCGTCAAGAATAGGCAGAATATGGGCGCCGTGCCCACCGGCAAGCCTAGAAGTCTACGCTAAACCCCTCGTTCGCCTGGGTGCGTTCCTCAACGAGAAAACCCCGTGCGCCTGTATAGGAGCCAGGCGGGAAAGAGAGATAGCCACGGACCTCCGCGCCGGGCGCAATGGTCTGATCCGTGAGGACAGGAGTCGGACTCTCTTCGTTTGCTTCCAGCGGTCTCACCCGCTCGCCGGACTCGGCGCGTAACGAGACCTTATTGGCTTTGATCAGATAGGCGCGGTCGGTCCCGTTGTGAATCTTCACTTCCACCACAAAGTTTTCACTGTCCCGAGCGCGCTCCCACCTGTCATCCGCGGCTCTACGCATGTCGTCCGTGGTCCTGCGCATGGCGGAGGAGCCTCTCCCCGGCGGGACGACGATCTCCGGGGCTATTGCGTTTAATGGCCGGACCTGGACTTCCACATTCTGCGGCTGAGCCTGAAGAAGGGACTCCGGGAAGACAGACAGAACGCAGGCTCCAAGGCCAATCAGACAGAGTCGGTAGAAAAAATGCCGGTGGAAAAGGATGGCCGTAATTGAGCGGAGAGTTTTCAAGGGGTTTCTCATAGCGGTGTCCTTATAGCGCGTTATGATGAAGCAGACTCGGAGAGGGGCTTTCTTCTCTCCTTAGCTTTTTCCCAGCATCACATATGACGCATAAGACGACATTGCTTCTTCGTCATGTAGCCCCACGAAAGAACGGTTCTGTTGTCTGGATCACTTGCGGAACATCATTGTCGTCAAACCACTTGAGTGCTGAGACGGCCCATGTTTCCAGCAGGCTCGACATGTCGCTGGTTTTTGCCAAACGCTGTAAGCGGCGCTTCTTCTCCGGTGGCATATATATTGATTGAGAATTTCGCAACATCGCGTTGGGAAATCCTGAATAAAGTTGTTGTAATTAGTCATAGCAGCCTCAATCTTGTATACGCCTACGATCCCCGAGAAGTGCGGCGCAGGCTTTCCCTTCTCCGCAGAGTCTCCGGAAAGAATTCAGTATCGAGAATTTCTTCCAACCGAAAAGGGCAGGATGCGGGAAAGCGCGAAACTGTCAGACCGGTTTGGTTGGCGGCGCTCCGACGGGCACGGGGGTATTGCCGCTTGACAAATTCTGGGAGCTGAGGGCGAAGACTGGGACTGTCTTGGAGCAAGTCGGCAAGCGCATCTCGTGCATTGTCAATACTGTCTCGCCAGCTTCCTGAGCGACGTTCCCTTTGCTTGGCCCATTTCAAAAGGTGGATGAGCAGATTCTTCAGATGGCTTTCAACCGCGCGCCGTTCACTCCGCCCCATATCTTCCAACTCCTCCGCGAGCACCTCATAATCAATCTGGTCAAACTGACGAGCACGAAGACGGGCCGCCTGTTCGAGGAGCCACGCATGGTAGTCGTGCTCAGAGAGTGGTGGTTTTGCTACTGGAACAGCCATGGTGTTTCCTTATTCACATCGTTTCGTGCGATTTCGCATCCGTATATTTTACCGGGACCAACCTGTGGTCGAGCATATCGACGGCCGCTCCGCACTGCTCAAGCGCGATATAGCCCAGTAATGGCTCATATTCGCCGTTCTCTGGCTGCATGTCTATAAACAGCACTTCGTTGTAAATAGATCGAAATCCTTCCACGGTTATTTTCACCGGACCGCAGACTGTTCCTTGGACGACTTCTTGCGTCGCTGTGTGCAGTTCAACCGTCTCCTCCGAAGCAAACGTGCCGAACCGACTTTTCCAGTGTGACGGTAAGGTAAGATAGCTTGCTCCGGTATCAACGAGGGCGTCCAGTTTCATGGACGAGCCGGTTTCGGAGAAATTTTCGATGTCCACTGTTGCGACTATTCTTCCCATTGCAGACTGCCTCCTAGCAATTCTCTGCGGCTTACCAGTCGGATAAAAAAAAGGAAAGGTCTGAGCCGGGTTCTTCCTTGTCTCCGAGTATCCTGAGCGTAGCCGAGCGAAGTCGAAGGACGCTACCCTTCCCCTCAGAGGGGAACTCCGCTACATATACCGCGCTATGCCAACACAGGTGGACTCTCCGGGAATTCTGTATTTTATCGACCAGGGCGGGAATGTGATGTACCTCATCATCGCCCTGTCTATTTTCGCGCTGGCTATTGTCCTTACGAAGTTTTGGGGCTTGGCGCGATTTCGATCGCAGCTCAATCGGCTGTGCGAGCGTCTGCACCTCCTCATTCAGGGAGGGCATCTCGACCAAGAGGGTACCCTGAACGCGGCGCTCCAAGTCTGCCGCGAGCACGACACGCCGCTCGGCCGGCTGTTCGAGACGGCCTTCCTGTATCGCCTTGAGGAACGAACGGAGCTGACGCGACGCCTGGAACGATTCGGAGGCGAGGTGGTGGCCGGGCTGGAGGCGTATATGACGGCCCTGGCAAGTGTGGTCGGGGTCGCGCCCATGCTGGGCTTCCTGGGTACGATTATTGGCCTGGTCGAAGCCTTTATGAGTTGGGAGACGCTGGGCGACCAAATTACCGTTGGCGTTCTGGCCGGTGGTATTTATAAGGCCATGTTGACCACGGCGGCAGGGCTGGCGGTCGCCATCCCTTACTATCTTTTGTACAACCACCTGACCTCACGCATACAGCGTTTGACCCGTCTGACTGAGACGCGTACCGAAGAACTCCTCGATGCACTGACCGGGACGACCGCGCAAGAAGCCCTCCCGGAGGCCGTGCCGCTACAGGAGCCAACTCGTCATGCAGTTTAAGCGCAAAGCGAAAATCTTGACGAGTATGGAGCCGCTGGCGCTCACTGATATCATCATCAATATGTTCATCTTCTTCTTCATCACCTTCAGCTTTCTGGCAACCTTTCAGAAAACACGCGAAGGCCAGGTCGACGTGAGCCTGCCCAAGGCCGCATCGGCAAAACCTCCGGCTGAAAAAAAACGCCTGAGCGTGAGCCTAAAGAAGGATGGTCAACTCTTCTTGGGTGAGACACCGACGACTATTGCCGAACTCGAAGCCCGCTTTAAGGCCGAAAAGAGCCAAGGCGCAGACGTGACACTTGTTATTCGGGCGGACGGCGATGTCACCCATAATCGAGTCGTTCAGGTCATGGACCTGGCTCGCACCGAAGGGCTCGGTCGTTTGGCTATTGCGACCCAGAGCAGGTAGGAGCTAGGGAAGATACGGTCCGGCCTGAGCTCGAATAGCCAATATCCAGACCCCACTTAGGCATGTCCCCCTGGCAAGAACACAATCTGGCGGCAATCACCCGTCGCCTTGCCCCACTCCGTCGCTCCCCACAGGGCGTCCTCTTTGAGCGACGATCTGCCTACAACCATGTCGTCGTCCGCAGAAAGCACAATCAGCTGCTGCTGTGCTATCGACACCAGCAGAGTCGCGTTGAAGAAGTCCAATCCCGGCTCGACCCCCGCTCTCCCTTGGACCTCCTCTCCCCTTACACCCAGGCTATGGTGTTAGCCCTGGTGTGGTGTGCTCAGCCACGGCGTATTCTTTTGATCGGCCTTGGGGGCGGGCGGCTGCAAATGGTATTGCACCATGTTTTTGAAAACGCGCAACTCGATAGCGTTGAACTTGATCCCCTCGTTGTTGACATTGCTACCCGCTTCTTCGGGTTTTTCCCGGACGAGCGTCAGCACGCTGTGATTGCCGATGGCAGGTCGTATGTACGCGCACGAGCGGCTGGGACGACCTACGATCTTATCATGTTGGACGCCTACCGAGCCGAAGGGGTTACTCCCCATCTTTTGACCTACGATTTCTACGCCGAATGCCGTGCGTGCCTGGGTCCCCACGGGCTGGTCGTTTCCAACCTGCACTCTTCTACACCAGTGTATGATGCCGCGCGCAGGACGTTTGCCGCGGCCTTCCGGTATACGACTGCCTGCTCGGTACCGAGCGGCAATGTCGTTGTGATGGGCAGTGATACGGTTTCCCTGGACCCCAGGCTAATACGGAATCGAGCCGCTCTGGCAGAGCGCTCCGGGACAAGCGGTCTGCCGCTTGCAGCCTGGGCGAAGAATGTCTCTTTCCACGCTCCCTACCGAAGGAGGGCATCTATTCTGCAGGATAGCGGGCTTTCGGCGTGAATCGTTGGCGTGGACCTCGCTGTCGCTTTTTCATCACTTGCTTCCATCGCTACGTGTTTTCAGCTACAACCCTTGCAAACGCAATCTGACTTGCCCGTAAGGCTGCCGCATGTCTGCCAAACACCGTTTGTATCTCCGGGTTGGAGATTATGTGATCCATCGCCACTATGAAGAATGGGGGACGGGTGAGGTGGTTGAGGAAATGACCTCGGTCCTGGAAGGGGGGACCTGCTTAGCGCGGGTGAACTTTGAGGATGGTCAGCAGCGCACCTTTGATAATAACCTCGATAGCCAGTCCTGTTGTTATTTTTTTGGGATACGTCTCCATCAGCACCCGTTGTTAGCTCCGGACGGTGACCCTGATTTCGCCGTGGCGTCTCAGAAGCCTGTGAAGCGACGTCAACGGCCAAAGCCTACAGCCAAGCGTCTCTCCCGAGGCTAGACGATTTATTCGTTCGGCTCGGACGCGGTTTCGGGCGGTGCTTCGGCAGCTTCCAGGGTTTCCCCTTTGGGGCCGGTCCGTCCGACCTGCCTCAGCGCAAGCGTTCTGACGGTATCGGGATTCACCCATGGCAGGCCCATCGCACAGGGTTTTGCCATGCCCTCCTCCTCAACCTCCTCGTACTGCGGAAAGCCTTCCTTGCCGAAGTTGACCATCATCCGTTTGCCCATCCGCACGGTCTCCTCTCAGTGTGACGCTTGCCGTCTTCTTTTTTCTTGATGGTCTATTCATGGCCCTTCTGTGACACAGGGTCAAGTCCGCCCGTTTCGAGTGCCCTCTAGCAAAAAGATAGCCCAATCGGTAGCCTAGACGGCAAATCTACTCTTCGGGTGAGGAATACGACGCGATGAAACCGGTTGCGGAAAACGTGAAGCTGTCCGAGGTCGAACTGGCAGTGCTACAGGCGTGGGACAAACACGATATTTTCAAGAAGACCTTGGCCAAAACCCAAGCGCAACCGCCCTTTATTTTCTATGACGGCCCGCCCTTTGCGACTGGATTGCCGCACTACGGACATTTATTGGCTGGGACGATTAAAGACATTATCCCCCGTTTTTGGACCATGCGCGGGCGGTATGTGGACCGTCGATTTGGCTGGGACTGTCACGGTCTGCCGGTCGAGATGGAAATCGAACAGGCGCTCGGGGTGAGTGGCAAGGCCGAGATCGAAAAATTCGGAATTGCCAATTTCAATAATGAATGCCGGAAGATTGTTCTGCGCTACACCCAGGAGTGGGAAAAAACGGTGCGGCGGATGGGCCGCTGGGTCGATTTCCGGAATGACTATCGGACCATGGACGCCTCCTTTATGGAGACGGTGTGGTGGGTCTTCCAGCAGATGTGGGACCAGGATTTGGTCTATGAAGGCTATAAGGTCCTGCCGTTTTCCACCCGGCTGGGAACAGTGCTGTCAAATTTTGAAGCCAATCTGAACTATAAAGATGTTCAAGACCCGGCCATCACGGTTCGCTTTGCCGCCGAAGGCGAAGAGCAGGTCTTTTTTGTTGCCTGGACCACCACGCCCTGGACCCTGCCGTCGAATCTGGCCTTAGCCGTCGGCTCTGACATCGACTATGTGAAGGTCCGCGACCACGCGGATAAGGTCGGCTATATTATGGCCGAGGCCCGGCTCAAGACCTACTTCCCCAAAGAAGACAGCTACACCATTGAGGCCCGCTATCAGGGCAAGGACCTCGCCGGACGGACGTTTACTCCGCTGTTTCCCTATTTTGTCGACCAAAAGGAGGCGGGCGCTTTTCGGGTCATCGAGTCCGAGCATGTGACCACCGAAGACGGCACCGGCATCGTTCATATGGCCCCGGCCTTTGGGGAAGAGGATTTTTACGCCTGCCAACAGGCGGGCATCCCGTTGGTGAACCCGGTCGATGATGACGGCCGGTTTACCCCGGTCGTCAGGGATTTTGCGGGCCTGCACGTCAAGGAAGCCGACCCCAAAATCATTCAGCAGCTCAAGCAGGCAAAACAGCTCGTTCACCAGGGCACGATCCAGCACAGTTATCCCTTCTGCTGGCGGAGCGAGACCCCGCTCATCTATAAGGCCGTCACGACCTGGTTTGTCCGGGTTGAAGCCTTTCGTGAGCGACTGGTGAAAAATAATCAGCTGACGACCTGGGTCCCGGATCATCTGCGAGACGGGCGCTTTGGCAACTGGCTGGAGAACGCGCGCGACTGGGCGATTAGCCGCAATCGGTACTGGGGGACGCCGCTGCCGATTTGGAAAAACGAGACCGGCTCCGAAGTCGTGTGTCTGGGCAGCATTGATGAACTCGCCAAGCGGACCGGCACGCGGGTGGACGATCTCCACCGTGAATTTGTCGATGACCTGACATTTCCCGATTCAACCGGGACCGGCGTCATGCGGCGGGTGCCGCAGGTGTTCGACTGCTGGTTCGAGAGCGGTTCGATGCCCTACGCGCAAATTCACTATCCATTTGAGAACGCAGAACAGTTCTCACGGGTGTTTCCCGCGGACTTTGTTGCCGAAGGGCTGGACCAGACCCGAGGCTGGTTTTACACCCTGGTGGTCGTCGCCGCTGCGCTGTTTGACAAGCCGGCTTTCCACAACGTTGTTGTCAACGGAATGGTGCTGGCCGAAGACGGTAAGAAGATGAGCAAGCGGCTCAAGAACTATCCTGAGCCCGAAGAGATTCTGGACGAGCATGGGGCCGATGCCCTGCGCCTCTATCTGATCAACTCGCCCCTGGTCCGGGCCGAAGAACTCCGCTTTAGTGAGCGCGGCGTGCGGGAGACGGTCCGCCGCCTGCTCCTGCCCTGGTGGAACGCCTATAAATTCTTTGTCACGTATGCCTTGGTTGACGAGTGGCGCCCGTCACACGCGCTGGAGGAGCCATCACCCAATATTCTGGATCGCTGGATTCTTTCGCGCAAACAGACCCTCATTCGCCGGGTCAGTGCCGAGATGGAGCAGTATCGGCTGTATAACGTAGTCCCCGCGCTGCTGGATTTTCTCAACGAGTTGACCAATTGGTATGTCCGTCTCAACCGGCGTCGTTTTTGGAGTGAGGACGATGTGGCTGACAAGCAGTTTGCCTATCAGGCCCTGTACGATGTCCTGTTGACATTTTCCAAGCTCATGGCCCCGTTTACGCCGTTTCTGGCGGACGCCATTTATACCAATCTGGTCACGCTCCAGGAGGCTGGGACAGAAGAGAGTGTGCATCTCGAACCGTTCCCCGATTATGATGAAAGCCAGGTGGACACTCGGCTCGAAGATGCCGTGGCTCGGATGCAGCGGGTGATCTTGCTGGGGCGGAGTTTGCGGAACGAACGGAAAGTCAAAGTACGCATCCCGCTCCAAACACTAACGATCCTCCATCGTCAACAAGCGATTCTTGATGAGTTACTTCCGTTGGAAGGCTATATGCAGGAAGAGTTGAACGTCAAAGAGATCGTGTACAGCACAGCGGAGGCTGAGAAAGTGACGCTCAGTGCGAAGCCAAACGCGCAGCTCCTCGGCCCTCGCTTTGGAAAGGCGTTTGGTCAGATTCGCAAACGGATTACCGATCTGCCCCTCGATCAGATGCTCATCCTTGAGGCGGGAGAACCGATTCAACTCAATGGTGACGCCTTCCAACCCGAGGAGATTCAGATCCTACGCCACGCGCGTGAAGGGCTGCCGGATATCCGTTCGGATCGATTTATCTCTATCGATTTTCCGTGCGAACTGAACGATGATCTGATCGTGGAAGGGTTGGCACGTGAGGTTGTGCATTATATCCAACAACTCCGCAAGGAAGCCGGCTATCAGGTAGAAGACCGCATTGCGGTCACCTATGAAGCGGACGGGCGCTTACGTGATGCCATTACGCAGCACAAAACCTATATCCAACAAGAGACCTTGGCCCGCGCCCTGGTGCACCGCCAGCCAAGTGGAGATCAGGTCCAGAGTGTAGAGATTGATGGAGCGAACCTGACGGTGGGCGTACAACGTGAGTCTGTCTAACTGCTGCTCAAAGATTGATTCCTTTCTTGTCCATTCGCACGGGATATGAAGGGCCAGCATTCGCTGGATGGACGCTGCGGCTCTCCTTGGGAACGGACCCTATATGGATCGCGTTTCGGTGTCATTCTACCGAATCCTACGCGGATTCCCCCTCGTGATATTGACCCGATACCAGGGGCCGATTAAGGTGGAAAAGGTAAGGATTTATTCCGATATCAGAGAAAGTATAGGAGAAGATCGGAGTCTGGGAGGTCTGAGATGTATACGAAGAGCGGAATACGATGGGGTGGAGCCTTGGTGCTGGCGGCGTTTCTTGTGAGCGCCTGCTCTCAACCACTCTCAACTCGGGAGAAGGGGACACTGGGGGGCGCGGGTCTCGGTGCCGCAACTGGCGCAATTATCGGCGCCGTCGTTGGGAGTCCTGGGGCTGGAGCCGCCATTGGTGGAGCGCTAGGGGGCGTCACCGGCGCCGTCGTCGGGGACAAAATGCAGAATCAAGAAACTCAGCAGCAGAACCAGCAGCAGCAGCTCGAGCAGCAGCAGCTCGAGCTTGAGCAGCAGCGGCAGGAACTCGAAGAACTCAAACGGCAGCAGGAATACTAGACGGGAGTAAAGTGTTGGCTATGAGAAAGACCGTTCTTTATCTGTTGCTGTTCATGTTTGTCTTCACGGTCGGCTGCGCGCAGCCGTTGTCAACCCGAGAGAAGAGTACCTTGGGGGGCGCGGGTCTTGGGGCCGCCACCGGCGCGATTATTGGCGCTGCGGTTGGGAATCCGGGAGCCGGGGCTGCTATTGGTGGGGCGCTGGGGGGTGTCACCGGCGCCGTCGTCGGTAATCAATTTCAAAAACGCGATACGGAACTCGCGGCGAATGAACAGCAAATTGAGCAGCAACGCCAGGAAATATCACGGAATCGCCAACTGCTTGAAGAACTCAAGCGACGTAATATTGAGGCGCGTGAAACCGAGCGCGGTGTGGTGGTCAATCTTCCGGATGTCTTGTTTGAATTTGGTCGGTCCGATTTGACCGGTGATGCTCAGAGTCGAGTTCAGAGCATTGCTGACGTGCTGAATGATCAGGCGCGTGGACGACGGATATCAATTGAAGGTCACACCGACGCTATTGGCGGGGAAGAAGCAAATCAACGCTTGTCTGAAAGACGGGCAGGTAGTGTCGCCAGCGCCTTGGCGACCTCGGGTGTCGACCAGGCCCGTGTAACAACAACGGGGTACGGCGAACGGTATCCGGTTGCGCCAAATACCAATCCCGATGGGTCGGATAACTCAACTGGTCGAGCCAAAAATCGCCGGGTTGAAGTCGTGATTGAAAATTAGTGGTCTCATGAAATGCCGCGTCAGCGGCGAGGTGAGGAACCCACCCCGCCGCTGACGCGGCACCCCTCCAAGGAGGGAATTATATACTTTAGTCACATTCCTTGACCCGAAAGGGCTTGAAAAACGCAGACTTGACTTTCTCCAGGGACCACCCCGGCATGTCTTGGGTTTCTTCCTTTTCCGCTTTGGTTGGCTGGTAGGTGCTCGGCTTCAGTTCCACGTCAGTGGGGGGTTCGGGGGTGGGTCGTTTCTCTTCCATGTCGTTTCCTCCTGTCACTTCACGAACGAATCAGGTTATCCAAGCCTGCTTCCCGGAGCCGGTCTTCTATTTGCGCTTTCTCTTCTTCACTGGCCACCAAGTCTTGAATGGTCGCGATAATGTCATGCGGGTTCAGTTTGGCCCAGTGGTCTTGAAGCCGCAGGGCCGTCACACCGGAGCCACACCGGAGCAGAATCGCCGCTTCATAGGCTGGTTTGGCCGCCTCCTGGAGCGTTCCCTTCAAACAGGCAATCTTGCGATTCACGGCGCTGTACCGGGTCGCTAATCGGCCAATGCCTGCATCCACCTCTGTGTCTGTCATACGGGGAACCCTCCTTCATGCGGCCATTTTCCGCTTGATATAGCCCTTATCGGTCAAGGCCACAATGAGTTCTGCTTGTGTTTTCGTGCCCTTGATGGTGTTGCACGAATTGCAGAGCAGTTGCAGGTTGCTGATATGGTCCGTGCCGCCTTTGGCACGGGGAATGATATGGTCAATGGTCAAATGCCGGGCCTGAAAGTGCTCCTGGCATCCCAGGCAGAACCCGCCTTGCTCCCCATACAGCCAGCGCTTGTTCTTGGCGTCGTTGTAGGGCAGCACCTTGCCGAGGTCGGTCCGCTTCGGAATGTCGGTTCTGTGAGAACCCTGAAAGAACAAGCCTAACTCGTCCTGCATCCTGGACTGTACCAAGGCCGCCGCCTTCGGGGAAATATCAATGCCCACCCAGTGCCGCCCCTCCATCTCTGCCGCAATGCACGCCGTGGCGCACCCGCAAAAGGGGTCCAGCACTATGCCATCTGGGGGCACGCTCGTTTGGACCAACCGCCGCACAAGCGTGAGGGGTTTTTGCGTGGGGTAGCCTTGCCGTTCCTTGGCACTCCCTTGGACTGGAGCAATATCAGCCCATATGTCACTGACCGCAACGCCTGGCATTTCATCCAGGTAACGCTTGTAGGCCGGGACACGACCGGGGGCGGTTTGGATAATGCGCCCGGCGGCAAGAAGCTGGTGCATTTTTTCCTCATTATAGCGCCAATAGCGAGTGACGCCTAAGAGTTCATAGCGGGGGTGGCCACGTTGCCCGCCTCCAGGAGCGCTCAGGTTATCAAGGCGATACCGCCGCCCTGTCTCCGGCTCAGTATGGCGATACGATTTCTTGATATAGTCCTGGCCATACGGGACAAAGACTTGCTGGTAGGCGGCTTGCGAAGCATTCTTGCTGTAATACAGCAGCACGTCATGCACACGGGGATAATTCGTTGCCCCTTGGCGCCAATCGCCTTTTGTGGTTGTCCGTCTCCAGCTAATTTCGTTCTGAAAATGGGCCTTCCCGAACACGCAATCCAGCAACAGCTTCAAGTAATGGCTGGCTGTCGGGTCACAATGCAGGTACAGGGAGCCGGTCGGCTTCAAGAGCCGCTTCATTTCCATGAGCCGGACGGCCATGTAAATGAGATACGACATCATGCTATCGCCGTGGATGGTGCGAACTGCCGTCAGCAAGTCATACAGGCCGGGGTATTCGTGCTTGATTTCGCCATACCAGGCCAAGTTGATATCGTCTAAGCCCCACGTATCCTTAAAGGCGGCTCCGGCGGCTTTGGAGCCAATAGGGGCGGCATAGTTGGCATTAGAATTAAAAGGCGGGTCCGCGTAAATCAAGTCTACGGACGCGCTGTTCATCCCGCGCATAATGTCGAGGTTATCCCCGGTCCACATGGTTTGATTGTTCCAGTTCGGTTGTCCCGTCGTTACCTTGGTATATTGCTTGCTTGCTTGCGCCATGTCTGCCCTCCGTCGGTCCTGCGGGCAGACCCTATGCCACCAAGTCTTTATACTCTAGGCGCTTGCCGACCATGCCGTGCGTGAGCGCCTTCATCTGTTCAATCGTGTCAAGCGGTCGGTCATTATGCCGCTCGGCAAACTCCGTCACATACCGGCCCAAGTGCTTTTCACTGACATGATGGTAGGTGCCGTGGTAGCCCCGTTTGAGGGTGGCCCAAAAGCTCTCTATGCCGTTCGTGTGGGCCATGCCGTTGACGTACTCACTCACGCTATGCTTGACCGTTTCATGGTTGTCTAAGCCCACATAGCCGCCATGTTCGTCCGTGTAAATCTTGGTGCCGGGTTCAATCCGGTTGGTCACAAAGCCGTGGAGGGTTTCTTGGTTCGTATGCTTGACCACTGTGGCGCTGACCTTGTTGGTCTTGCGGTCCTTCATGCCGACCACAGGCGTCTTGCCGAGCGTCCCGGTGGCGTTCGGAATCTTCTTGCTGGCGTGCTTATTGGCATTTTTTCCGCCCGTGTAGGTCTCGTCCACTTCCACCGGCCCGGCAAATACGGACGTGCCCGTCTCAGCAGCCTTGCGGAGGCGATGCAGGACAAACCACGCTGACTTCTGCGTAATGCCCAACTCCCGGTGAAGCTTCATGGAACTGATGCCCTTCAAGTTCGTCGTGTAGAGATACATGCCAATCGCCCACACCCGGTACTTGAGGCGGGTCTGTTCCATGATGGTCCCAATCCGTACCGTGAACATCGGCTTCTTAGGGCATTCGCGGCAGCGGTGGGTCATGCTCTTATGCTTGATGTTGGCCTGTACGTTGGTGGTACCGCAGTACGGGCAGGTCGGCCCGTCCGGCCAGCGCAACGACTCCAGCCATTCCCGCGCTTTCTCCTCATCACCAAACTTGTCGGCAATCTGTAAGAGCGTCAGTCCTTTGCGGTGTGATTTTCCAGGTGCTTTTGCCATCTTTGGCCCTCCCTCAATGTGACTATATCGTACCAAAGAGGGGGCTAGATGTCAAGTAAAATGTGACTAAAATATATAATTCCCTCCAAGGAGGGGAGCTTTTTATCCCCTCTTGGGAGGGGTGGCCCAAAGGGCCGGGGTGGGTTCATTCCAGCAATTCTTCTTGAACATCTGCCCCTGCCCTGTGCTCTGAGGCGGGCGTTTCCTCTGCGCTCTCCGTTTCCGGCTCCGGCTTTTCCCAAAAATCCTCCGGATTCTTATCGAACCGGGAAAAAACATAATCCCGCAGAGTAAAGACGCTCTCTCCCCCTGCCCGCATGGCAAAGTGCTTTTCCGTTTCCTCTTGGGTTGTCTGGCCGAGAAAGACAGTCGCGAGTTTTTCGCCGGTCTCATCTGTGGCGACAAGGGTGATCGTCGGATCATCGAGTCCATACGGACTCAAGTCTTCCGGGTTATCGGCGGCGATCTCGAATCCGCGTAGTTCTCGCAGGTCAGTGACAAATTGGCTGAGGGTTGCTGTCTTGAGCGTTCCCTCAGATTTGCTGTCAATTTCCCACGCGTTCTCTTCCCCTCGCGAGAGCGTAAATCCCGCTCCCCCTTGGCGCGTGAGCACGACTTGGGTGATTTTCCCTTCCGGTATGCTGACGACAGCCTTATCTCGGAAATCGGTGACGGACTTACTCAGGTCTTTCAGCAGACCCGCGCGCACAAGATACAACGTTTCTCCATTGTCACGCTTGAGGTAACGCTGCGTTGTCCCAGCATCCACGCTTTTCTCGTCTCCAACCGATAGTGTTCGTTTTGTGTCTTCCCCAAGGTGGAGCGAAACGGTCAGTTGAGCCGGGTCGAGTCCAAAAGCTGACAGGTCGAGCAGCGGTTGCTCAACGAAGTCCTCTGCCCGGATGCCCTCCAGGGTCGAGAGATAGGTTTGTATAGCGCTGGCGTCGACGGCGTATGGAGCGGGATGTTCAAACGTCCAACCAGCATCCGTCTTGGCCAAAACAATACTGGTCTCGGAGGTATCGATGGCTATCCGAGTGACACTGTCTCTCTCAAACGGTAGCACCGCTTTATCTCTTAGTTCTTTGACGTGTTTGGTGAGTCCTAAGCGAAACGCCTGACGGGTGAGATGAAGCTGCGGATCACCTTCCTTTTGGACATAGACTGAAAATCCGACAGGCGTGTCTTTGCCAACCGACACTTTTGGCAGTGTCGTGCCGTCCTGCAGGACAAGGTGCACAACGACGGGCGGCTGAGCCAGGCCATATAAGGCGAGGTCGGTCGGCTCTTGGGGGGTCAGACTGCGGGTGACCTCTTCGTCTTCCAGGGTGGTCAACATATTATTGACCGCCGTATCGTCGGCTTTCGCCTGTATGGGGGCCGTGAGGTTCCACTCACCCACTGCGGTCTGTTGCAGACTGATTTCTCGCTCGGGATAGGTCAGGGTCAGCGTATCCACCGACTCCTTCTCAAATGTCAAAACCGTCGGCTTTTCGGTATCCTGTTTGGCTTTTGGCAACTCAACAAAATAGACGTACGCCCCCAGGCCCAGGAGGACGACCAGCATGAGAATAGTTCGTGGCACACTCATACGCAGCGTAGAGGAGAGACAGACCGCTTACCGCCGTCGCCACCACGTGGCGAGCCCGGCAATGAGCAGTATCTCGGGTAGAATCAGGACGGAGAGATAAAAGACCGTCGTTCCTTGATCAGCTGTGAGCTGAACGCGCGAGGCGCGAATAGTCCGGGGGCGGATGGAAATAAGCTCCTCTTCCCCGACGAGCCAGCTCACGGTGTTCAGTAACAAGTCCCGGTTAAAATACTGGCCGATAAACTGGTTGTTGGCAAAACCTGCATTGCCAAAGACAACCATCCGGGCGGTATCCTCAAGCTCCTGATCTATTTCTTTCAGCTCCACGGTGACTGCAGTAGCCAGCGAGATAGGGCCTTTGCGGTCATGGTCGTCGAGCCGCACGCTTTGGTTTTGGAACACCTCCTCAAGGTCGGTTTCCGCCCAGGCGTTCGGTCCGGTCTTGACCAAGCTGGTTGGTGTGATTCCAGCCCGGCCGTCGGCGTCCGCTTCAACCGAGCGGGAAATTCCGTAGGTCGTGAGAGCCGCCGAGCCGCGTCGGCTCAGATCCGCAGTGATCGGATGTTCCCCATAGGTCTGAGCCAGCGGGGTGAGAGTAAACGTTCGTCCGCGCAGCAGTTGGAGTTGTTCATCGACGATGACATCGTTGCCGACCTGAATCCCCCACTGGGCCAGATACGGAATCAGCTCTGGCGTTGCCCGCGGGTTGAGCAGGAAGAGGGCCGCGCCGGCCTTTTTCAAATAGGTATCGATCAACTGGGTCTCGTGCGCCAGGAGAGAACGCTGCGCGCCGGCCACGACCAGCAGATTGGTCTCTTCCGGTACGGCTGTATCCGGCGCGAGGACCAGCGTGTTGACGGCATAGCCCTCGTTTTCAAGGGCGGTCCTGAGTTGCCCATAACTCCCGGCATCCTGGAGGTCCTGGCTGCTGGGCTCTCCGTGACCTTCGAGAAAGTAAATGGTTTTCTTGTCCGGACGAGAGATTTTGATGATGCCGTTGGTCAGGTCTTCTTCTGTTGTTCTGTTAATGAGATTGGTCTGGTCCCCATACCGCAACACAACGGTCGGCAGGGTAGTGACCTGGAATCGCTCGGCCAAATCCGGTCGCTGATCAGGATCGATGATCCGGGAAGAAATTTTGTCCGAATCATACTCATAGCTACTCAACAGTTCGCGCAGCTGCGGGTCCGAGCCGGCTTGGACAAAGGCGTCAATTTCAAGTTTTTTATCCAACTGACGGAGCACATTCTCTGACTGTGGAGACAGGCTATAGATATTGGCCTCAGTCAAGTCGAAGCGGTGATGGTGACGGGTAGACAGGTAATTCACCAGAATGAGGATACTGATAAAGAGCAGGGAATAGACCGCAGCACTGGCTCCGTATTTGGTCGAGCGCTCACCAAGAAAGGTTTTGACCGACCCTCTGGACGAGACGAGTGCACCAATCACAGCCACGAGGCCGGTCAGCGTATGAACGAGAACATAAGCCGAAAAATGGCGAGTCAAGAAGTAGGCCACCCCGGCGAACAGCAGCAGAATGACTCCGACTACTCCGTAAAACGAACCAAGACGCGCCATATCATTACCTCCAGCGCAGCGATTCAACCGAACGCTGGGTCAAGAATAAGGACAGCAGGATAAGGCTGGCAAAGTACACTAAATCTTGGGTGTCGATCAGGCCGTTGACCATATCGGCAAAGTGATCGGTAGCTGATAAATAGCGCAAGAGAGGTCCGAGCACCTCACCAGCCGTATCTGCCGGCCAACCGATAATATACAGCAGCATCGTGGCCACCAGCCCGCTCACGGCGGCAATGATCTGGTTTTCGGTAAACGACGAGGTGAGGAGCCCGACGGCCACAAAAGAAGTCGCCAACAGCAACAAGCCGAGATAGCCGGCCAGCAGGACTCCAATCTCCGGATTGCCAAACGCAATCAGCACCGCCGGGTATACCCCTGTCATGCCCAGCATGATGCAGATGAACACAAACGAGGCCAGGAATTTTCCTAACACAATCTCACCCGTGCGGAGCGGAGAGGTCAGCAGGAGTTCGTAGGTGCCACCTTTTTTTTCTTCCGCATAGGCGCGCATCGTGATCATGGGAACGAGAATGACCAGCACAATCGACAGGTTATGCATCAGCGGGGCGATGACAAACTCGTTCAGATTCAGCTGATCTGCCGCTCCCTGCTGGAGCTGGGTATAAATACTCAGCAGCATATTAAAGCGGGAGAGGAGGTTAAAGAAAAACCAGCCGCCCAACAGGAGAAAGCCGGTCAGGACGACGTAGGCAATGGGCGACACAAAATACGCCCGCAGCTCTTTGCGAACGATGGTTAAGACGTTTCTCATTCCGCGGCCTCCTTCACCGTCTCCTCCGTTTCCGCTGCGCCTGGCTCTTCCTGGGCAATGGCTTTGAGAAACACGTCTTCGAGCGTCTGGTCCTGGGCGAGATTCTCTAGCATATCCTCGGCCACGACTTTTCCGGCGTTAATGATCACGACCTTCTCACACACCTGAGCGACTTCGGGCAGGATATGCGTAGACAGGATAACCGTATGTTCGCCGGCAAGCTCTTTAATCAGGGAACGGATACCAATAATCTGCTGCGGGTCGAGGCCAACTGTTGGCTCGTCCAGAACGAGGACGCTCGGGTTATGGATAATCGCTTGGGCAAGGCCCACCCGTTGCCGATAGCCTTTTGAAAGGTAGCCGGTGACACGAGAAGCCACCTCAGTCAGGCCACAGCGCTCCAGCGCACGGTCCAAGGCGTCCGGGATATCCGCGCGAGCCATGCCCTTGATGTGGGCGACAAAACGCAAATATGCGGTGACCGTCATATCGTTATAGAGCGGTGGGGATTCCGGGAGATAGCCGATCCGTTTGCGCGCCTCAAAGGATTCATCAAAGATATCAAATCCGGCCACTTTGACGGTTCCCATGGTCGCCGGCATAAAGCCTGTAATAATGCGCATGGTCGTGGTTTTCCCAGAACCGTTCGGTCCGAGAAACCCAAGGATCTGGCCTGACTCAGCCTGAAAAGAGATGTCGGACACTGCGGTCAGGTCACCATAGCGTTTGGTAAGATTCTGTACTTCGATCATGGTTTTGTTGCGCCTGAGAATGGGCAATACATAGGATGATGAAAATATACTTTTGGCAGAAATCTTTAAGGCCGGTTTCCCGTCTTGTCAAGTTGACCAAGGGCTAGGGGGAACTGCATCTGCCGCTGTTGGACGTAAAAACTCCTGTGCCATTCACACCTCTTTCGTTTTTTCTCCTCCAGTTAGCGACGAGGGTCTGTTAGGAAAGACGCGAGCCCGATACTATGGCCGGGGGGGTGTACCTCCGTATTTTTTCGCGGCTTTGTGCTGAATAGTCATGTCTCCTTTCACGTCTCACCCTAAGGATGCTGGAAAACGGTGGAAGTAAGCGATTGGGAACTCGTCCGGCGTTGCAAGCAGGATGACCGGCAGGCGTTTCAGGAACTGGTCGAGCGGTATCAGCGAAAGGCTGTCGCAATTGCGCTGGGAATGCTTCATGACCGGGAAGATGCACTTGAGGTTGCCCAAGAAGCGTTTACCAAGGTTTTTGCGAGCATCAGCAAGTTTAAAGAAGAGTCCAGTTTCTATACGTGGCTTTATCGCATCATTGTAAATCTATCTATTGACCGACAGCGTCAGCGTAGCCGAAGAGCACTGTTCGAGCGACATCAGTCAAGGGGAGATGACGATGACGATTGGATTGAGAGCATTCCAGATACGCAGGGCCTTGATCCTTCAGATCAGGTTGCCGAACGCGAATTTGGACAGCATATCCGGGCCGCTATTGACGAGTTGACGCCTGCCCATAAAGCGGTCATATTACTACGGGCGGTCGAGGGGCTGTCCTATGAAGAGATCAGTCAGGTGTTGCAGTGTTCCAGAGGAACGGTGATGAGTCGCCTGCACTATGCAAGAAAAAGGCTGCAAAAACGCCTCGGACACGACCTCTAACCAAGACTTCTGGCCTATGATTCGCATCCGTTGTCAGACACCGCCCCCCTCCTTCCCCCGCACCGTCAGGTGGGAAGCTCGTTAAGAGCAGGATAGCCCAACGTATGGCGAGTTGTTCTCACCCCTCACAACTCATTTCTCTTGTGTACGACAACGAGCTTGATGAGGCTCGGCGTTATGCAGCTGCTGATCAGATCGCCGATTGTCCAGCGTGTTCCCACCGGATGCAATTGCTCGAACACACGCACGAGGCCCTATGTCAAACGCTCGACGAGGAAGTCTCTCGTCTTGATTTCTCAGATTTCTGGCCTCGCATTGAGCAGGGCATAGCAGCCCAACCTCCATCTCTGGCGAGCCAGTGGGCGGACCGTTTTCGACACTGGCGCATGCAGTGGCACGCTCCCCTCTCGTGGCATATTCCGGTGTGGGCAACGACCGTTGGTCTGTGTCTCTTTGCCGCGGCGGTCTCCACTCAGCTCCCGACTTCGAGGGGAGCAGTGCATATCCAGACTGCCAGGAAGCCGGTGGTCGTCGCCCTCAATAATCAAGCCCAGATCGAATCTCTTTCCGCGACCTCGACCGTCCTGGTCTGGAATGAGCCGACGAGTAATGCCACGGTTATCTGGGTCGATGAAACACTGGGGGAAAAGCTGCCATGAATACGTGTCGCCTGTCTTTTCCCGTGCCGGCCGTCCTCGTGTTTTGCCTGTGTACTGCCTCAGTCGCCGCAGAGGATATGGTTCATATCCGTGTTGAGACCGTCCTGGCAACTGACACCTCACAAGAATTTGATAATCGTCTGACCGGAATGCGTTCTCAGCTTTTAGCCTTCCGCTATTCGGCCTATCGTCTGGTTCAGGAGGAGCGTCGCCAAGTCGAGTTTGGCAAACAGGCAAACTTCTCCTTGCCCGGTGGGCGGTTCCTCCAGGTCGTTCCAAAAGAGTATGTGAACGAACAGATTGCGCTGCACGTGATGCTGATGGAAGGCGCCTCCCCCTCTCCGCTGATGAGCACGCTGTTATCAATTCCGAATCGGGGCATGCTTTTTGTCGGTGGACGCAAACACCAAGGCGGGACGCTCATCATTCGTATCGGCGCGGCGGCGGACACCCTCCCCCCCACAATCATCAAGACGGAAGAATAGCCTCGCTCTGCTCCGGACGCGGCGCTTCCGGCAGGATCGCCGGAGGTTATTTCACTTGACAGAACGGGAATGCTGTTACCCCAGCAGGTGGAATCCTATACTCACCAGACCACCGAGGGGCCATAGATACCACGCAAACAGGTGAAACCGCTCCTGTTGGACGAGGCGAAGGATGAGAGCAATCGCCGCATAGCCGACGCTGCCGGCGACCACCATACCGGCGACGTAGGGGCCGAGGGGCGGCAGGGCCTGCTCCTCCAGCTTTGAGACTTCCAGCAGGGTGGCCCCAAGAATAGCCGGAATGGAGATAAGCAAAGAGAAGCGCGCCGCGAGTTCTCTCTTGAGGCCCAGGAGAATGCCGCCTGTAATCGTTACCCCAGAACGAGAGATGCCAGGGATAACGGCAAGGCCCTGAAGGACACCGATGACGAGCGCGTGGAGCGCGTGCATCTGTGTTGTCGGAGTGCGGGCTCCTTGTCCTTTGCCCCACCAGAGCAAGCACCCCGTCAGGAGGAGCATGCAACCGACAACATCGGGCCGGAGGAAAAACGGGATGAAGAGGGTGTCGATATACAGCCCGAGGAGTGCGGTCGGAATCAGGGCCAGAACGATATGGAAAACGGTTTGCCTTTCGCGGCCAGAGAAGACGCTCGGCGAAGGAGGCGCGGTGCGGATGAGACCGGTGCACAGTCCGTAAAGGTCGCGACGGAAATAGGTCAGGAGAGCGACTGCCGTCGCAACATGCAGGACAATATTGTACAGCAGATCAATTTCTCCTGAACTGCCGAGGAAATACTGGACAAGGACGAGGTGGCCGGAAGAAGAAACAGGCAGAAACTCGGTTAAGCCTTGCAGGACGGCGAGTAGACAGGCGTCAGAATATCCCATGGCACAGTTTATCGGGTGCTTCCCATAGAGAGACCAGTGGGCAAGCCTTTAGTGATATAGCAATAAATACATGGGATGTTGCCTCCTCCTGTTTCGCCCGCTTGAAGGGCAGGGAAGCGGAGAGTGCGCCGCTGCTCCAGTCTGTGCTGTTTCAATCCGTTCCTGGCTCTGGCTGAAATATGGGCAGGGATGCTTCAATGTCTCGCAGAAACGGAGCGGCCAAGTCTTTTGCTGAGAGCAGCGGCGTCTTCACTGGCCACTCAATACCGATATCCGGATCATTCCAGGCCAAGCCGATTTCATCAGTGGGATCATAGAAATCCGTACACTTATAGATAATTTGAGCGCGTTCACTCAGGACCGCAAAGCCGTGGGCAAAGCCGGGCGGAATATAGAGCTGCCGAAAGTTTTTTGCTGAGAGGACGACGCTTATCCATTGGGCAAAGGTTGCGGAGCCTCGTCGAATATCCACCGCTACGTCAAAAATTTCGCCTTCCAAGGCTCGGATCAGCTTTCCTTGAGGGTGCTGAATCTGGGCGTGGAGCCCGCGGAGCGTACCATACGATGATTGAGAATGGTTATCCTGGACAAACGTCGCCGTGATCCCGCCCTCCTGATAGGTACGGGCGTGGTAGGTTTCGAGGAAGAAGCCGCGTGCATCGTGATGCACATCCGGTTCAATCACCGTAACGCCAGGGAGTCTGGTCGGGAGAAAGCGCATGTCTGCTCTCTTCATTCTGATTCATTCTGAATCAAACGGAAGAGATATTGGCCATAGGCATTGCCCTTCATGCTCTTGGCCTGCCGGAGCACTTCAGCTTCAGAAATATACCCCAGGGTATAGGCAATTTCTTCGACACAGGCGACCATCAAGCCCTGCCGGTCTTGCAGCGCTTGAATAAAATTCGAGGCGTGGAGCAGCGTCTCATGTGTCCCGGTGTCCAACCAGGCGATTCCTCGACCGAGTTTTTCCACATGCAGACCTCCCAGACGGAGATAGGCCCGATTCACATCCGTGATTTCTAATTCGCTCCGGTTTGAGGGCCTGAGGTCTGCGGCAATGGAGACAATCTGGTTGTCATAGAAATAGAGACCGGTAACGGCGTAGCTCGAGCGCGGCTTGGACGGCTTCTCTTCGAGACCGATAGCGCGTCCTTGAGCGTCGAAGTCCACAACTCCGTACTGCTCCGGGTTACGGACTTGATAGGCAAAAATGGTCGCCCCACTCGTCCGCTGGGTCGCCACGCGCAACGAGTCCGGAAAGCCATGGCCATAGAAGATATTATCGCCGAGAACAAGCGCAACCGCGTCACTGCCAATGAAATCACGACCAATCAGAAAGGCTTGAGCAATGCCTTCGGGGCGGGGTTGGGTCGCATAGCTGATATCCATGCCAAGCCACTGACCATCTTTCAGGAGACGCCGGAAGCCTTCCTGCTCATGGGGTGTGGTAATGACCAGGACCTGACGAATCCCCGCCAGCATCAGCGTGGAGAGCGGGTAATAGATCATCGGTTTATCGTAGATGGGCATGAGCTGTTTGCTGACTGCCCGGGTAATGGGATACAGCCGCGTACCAGAACCGCCGGCGAGGATAATACCTTTCATGATCTATCCTTTGTCAGGGGCGCAGCACCTAATCCCAGACGCGCTCGGTTATACCTGTCCGCCCCAATAGCTTCGCACCACCGCCGATTGTCCACATACCAACGGACCGTCTGTGCCAGGCCCTGCTCGAACGTATAGCGTGGCCGCCAGCCGAGCTGGGTTCTGATTTTTGTGGCATCGATGGCATAGCGCCGGTCATGGCCAGGACGGTCGGTCACACATGTTATCAGGTCAGCGTAGGCGGTAATGCCCTGCCTCTTGAGAGCCACATTTTTTGAGACGGGCAGCAACTCTTCAAGAATCGTACAGAGCTGCTCCACAACCGCGCGATTGGTCCGCTCACTCCCCCCGCCGATATTATATTGTTCACCACTCTTACCCTGCCGCAGGGCCAGCAAAATGCCCTGGCAATGGTCTTCAACATGCAGCCAGTCGCGGACGTGTTGCCCATCGCCATAGATAGGGAGGGGTTGGCCCTCAAGGGCGTTCAGAATCATCAGCGGAATGAGTTTCTCGGGAAACTGATAGGGGCCGTAATTGTTTGAGCAACTCGTGGTCACCGTCTGAAGACCATACGTCTCGTAATAGGCTCGGACAAAATGGTCCGCGCTCGCCTTTGAGGCGGAATACGGCGAATTCGGCGTGTAGGGGCTGGACTCGGAAAAGCTGCCCACAGGTCCGAGGCTGCCGTAGACCTCGTCTGTCGAGACATGCAAAAATCGGAACGGCTCCTGGGCGCGTAGGGAGGCCATATATTTTCGGGCCTCTTCCAGCAGATAAAATGTCCCGATCAGATTCGTTTCAACAAATGGCCAGGGATTATCAATGGAACGGTCCACATGGGTCTCCGCGGCACAGTTCACTACGGACTGGGGCCGATACGTCCGGAATAATTCCGCCACCGCCGGCTGCTCGGCAATATCGGTCCGGGAAAAGCTTACACGCGGATTTTGGAGGACGTCTTCAAGATTGTTCAGACTGCCGGCATACGTCAACTTATCAACGATAACGACAGACGCCGTTGTTTCGGCCAGAGCGAGGCGGACCAGATTACTCCCGATAAACCCGGCCCCGCCAGTAATCAGCATGGTCTCCATACGCGCTCATGCCTATGTCTATGGAGTCTGTTGAGTCAATAGGGTCTATAGAGTCTGTTGACTCAATGACCCAAAGGACCCAAAGAACTCAAAGGACCCAAGCTAAGGCAGTTATGGCTGAACCGGCGGCGGCAGGAGGCTGGCCAGCACCTCGCGATAGCTGGTTGGGTTCAGGCGGAACGGCGGGTGGTCCCGGTCAACGCCGGTGTAATAGCGGAGCAGGGTCAGGTAGCGCCGCACCAATTCCGGGAGCAGGAAATTTTGGCGGACGTGTTCCTGGGCTTGCCGACCGAACTGTGCCGTTTGCTCTGGCTCATCAAGAATCCGGGCCATTCTCGCCGCAATTGCCTCAACGTCCAGCGGTTCAACCAGATAGCCCGTCTGCCCGTCAACGACCTGCTGCACAATCCCTCCCACACGCGAGCCAATGACCGGGGTACCTTGCCACAGCGCCTCGGACACGACCAGGCCAAAACCTTCGCGGGTTGAGACATGGACGAAGCCCCGGGCCAGACGCATCAGCGAACCGACGACCTGATCGTTGTTTTCGACATTGACCCAGAAGCGGATATCGGGGTCAGCGCCAGCTTGCGCTTGCAACTGCTCCAGCATGGCTGCACCCTCGGGGTCGTCGGTTGCGGTATTGCCGAGAAAGATCAGGTAGGGCGCCGGGTCGTAGGTCTTCTCCTGACACAGGCGTTTGAAGGCGCTCAGGATAGTCGCCTGATTTTTATGGATATCGTAGCGGGAAATGGCGGCCAGAATCGGACGGTCCGGGTCGATCTCATGCTGCCGGAACAGTGGGGTGAGCACCTCTTTTGCCCGGTTTTCGGTATGCTGCCTATTTTTTTCCGCCCGCGGGTCAATGCACGGCGTAATTTGGTAGTGGGGGATCTGTAGTCCCGGTCCGACAAACTCGGGCATGGTAAAAATCGCACCCGCATACTGATTGAGGTAGGGAATCAGGAAGCGCCACACCGTCGGGTTCGGCGTTGACGTATCAATATGGCACCGCCACAGCACATTGCCCATGAGCAGGCCACTCATAATCAGCGCTGCGGGTTGCGGGTCATGGACCACGATCAGATCAGATTCGATTGCGGGGTTTTTGGCGTGAGCGGCCAGATTATCCAAATAGATGTCAAAAAGCTCCTGAAGAGCAATCGGCTGGTCCACGCCCTGGAGTGTATTGTGAAACTTCTTGGTGACGTGAAAAAATGCCTCGTGGCCCTGGATGGTAAACCAGCGAGCGTGGACGCCGAGCGAGCGGGCCAACGGAATCACGCTCCGCAGCATCTCCGCCACCCCACCGCCCACAAAGGTCGAGTTGATATTCACCCAGCCTTTCCCCTCAACGGGGGTGGCAAGCTGCTTGAGCGCATCGACCCGTTCCTGGCCAATATAGGGCTCGTATTCGTCAATCGTCAGGAGAGATTCCGGTGCGTATTCTTCCAGCATGACAGGTCCGTCACTCATGGTGTCTGTCCTTATGTCAGTCGCAAAAATCCTTCTACCTTGTTCCGCGTAAATATTGCTCTCATACCACGTAGAATAGGGGCCAGCCAGAAAATCTGGCGCTATAAAAAGTCTCAATTGGGTCGAGTTGTCAATGGGGGAACAGGGATGGACTGATGCTCAGGGCGCAACAGGTCCATCACCGTCTTGACGGGGTGGAACGTACTACCCGGCACTTCCACAAAGACCGTATTCCAGTGCGTCATCGCACCGTTCCACAGCCCCGGTAATTCCAGGGCGCGCAGAGAACGTCCGTCTTTTGATTTCTCGGAGATCAATCCAGTCGCGGGGTCGGTGAATTGTGATAGCGGAAAGGGGCGTCCACGGTAATCACGCACACCGCACACGAGATCAACCGGATTGAAGTGCGTGGCCGCTTGCCAGCGTGCTCGTTGCTCCGCGTTTGTCATATCGACTTGGGCAGACTCGACAATTTGGAGCGAGGCAGCGCCGTTGGCCTGGCTGACCCAGAAAGGCCCTCCCCCCGGCTCTCCGGTATTTTTCACCACTCCACACACACGCAACGGCCGATTAAATTGCTCGATGAGAAAGTCGCGTTGGGTTGGGATTGATATGCGCTCAAAGTCTGGCGGCAGGACAAGTGACAACTCGTCCTGAGCAAAACGACGGGCGGCCTCAATAGGGATACGCGCACCGTCCGCTGTACTTGGCTGGGAGGCTTTGAGTTGGGCGATATGAAAGAATGTCTGTTGTTGGAGGTGGAGCAGATAGCCGCACAGGAGTTTTTTATACCGGTAGGTATCGGGCTTGAGTCGGTCGGGCAGGACATTATCGATATTCTTGATAAAAATGATATCGCCTTGCAGGTCGGCCAGGTTTTCCAATAAAGCGCCATGCCCGCCGGGACGGAAAACAAGGGCACCGCTGCTATCCCTGACCGGGATGTTGTCCGAGTCCACGGCGATGGTGTCTGTCGCGGGCTTCTGAACGGAATACGAAATATCGAGTTGAGCGCCCCGCTGAGCGTAGCGGTGACGCACGCGGTCAAGATACGTCTGGATGGCCTGCTGGTGGGACGCAGCAACCGTGAAGTGCAGCCGCGCAACGGCTGCGGCATCCCGGACATACTCCAGTGCTTCAACCAGATGTTCCTCAAAGGCGGTCCGGCTATGGTCTCCGTAGGCGTGAAACGGCACGAGTCCTTTGGGCAGGGTGGCGTAGTTCAGTCCCGTTGGTGTGAGGAGATAGGTGAGAAGCGTGTAATACTGCTCTTGACTCAGGACTCCCTCTAGCGTGTAGCCGTCTCTACGTAAGACGGCCCGCAGTGCCTGGGCAAAAGCAAAGTGGTCAAGCTGGCCGAGAAAGCGCTGGAAGGTCTGACAGTCGGCATCTCCCTCGGCCGCTCTCCTGGCCAGCGTCCGGTTCGAGAGCAACTCCGGCTGCTGGAAAAAAGAGAGGGGCAATTGAAACATCCGGCTGGCCGCACCCGAGGCCGGAACAAACTTGATCAGGCGACCGGCTGCGGCAGCCTCGGCATATAACCGCTCCAGGCGAGTCGTCTCGGCCGGTATGCGGATAATACCATCACCAAGCGTACACGCTCGCTCCAATTGAACAGGAGGGAGCCCCTGCTGAAACTGCTGAATATAGGTCGCAATCGTCTCGAGTAACATCCCGCGGGCCTGGAGTTCTGTACGGTCCTGAGCCGTCAGCTCATAGTGCATATACGACTTCCATCCATAAGAAATGTCTCCCCAGCAGGGAAAGGCTGTCCCATTTCCTTTACAGCCAGAGTCAGGCGGTTCGTCAAGACCAATTGACCCCTTCCTACTAGGCAGTCGGGTTGGAATATGGTTGCATGCGCAAGCACACTTCTCCGTCTTTCTCACGCAGACGAAGCGATTGAGGGGAAAGGCTGTCCACCAAGGAGAACCGTATGGCCGTTGAGATTCCTGTCCTCACACAACAATTACAAGCATTCTGTCTGAGCCATTATGGCCAAGACGCGATCGTCCATCAGGTCGAGGCCATGCCGGGCCATGCCGGTCTGAGTTTTGGCTTCAGTGTAACCTATGAAAAAAACGGATCACCTGAACACGAATCTCTGGTCATGCGTTTACCGCCCAAAGGCGTTCGCCAAAGTGGGAATACCGATGTCCTGCGCCAAGCGCCTTTACTGCGCGCGCTCAAGAAGAACGGGGTGCCTGTTCCGGAAGTGCGTTGGGCGGGGGATGACCTGCGCTGGTTCGAGGTACCCTACCTGATGGTCGAACGCCTGCCCGGCCGGACCTTCCACGTCTGGGAACCCGACGCGTCGTTTGATCGGGCCGCCGAGGCCGTCGCCCTACTCTACCGGCAGGGGGTGCAGGCTTTAGTCCAGGTCCACCAACTCGATTGGAAGACCGAACTGGCGGGCTGGGAAGCGCCCCGCTCGCTCGAACAGGAAATCCGTTTCTGGGACCCCATTTTAGCCAAAGCCGCAGAGCCGGAATGGGTCACCTGGGGCGAAGAGGTGCGCGCGCTCCTGCTGACCCACCAGCCCGCAGACCCTCCAATCGGCCTTTTTCATGGCGACTATCAAGGGACCAACCTGCTGTTTGACAAAAAGAGGAAACCTGTCCTTCCGCGACCGGCAGATGCGGGACAGGTTTCCTCTTCACAACCCGCGGGCGAGCAACTGGTGGCCCTCCTGGATTGGGAGATTTCCGGTATCAGCGGGCATCTGCTCGATCTCGGCTGGCTGCTGGTCTTTATTGACCCGGAAAGCTGGGATGCCGAACGCCGTCCAATCTCAACCATCCCGCCGATTGACGAACTCGTGGCCTTGTATGAAGACGGCATGCAACGCAAAGTCCCCGATATCAATTGGTATCGTGCCTTGGCCGGCTATCGCTTTGGCGCAATCAGTTGCTTTAACGTGATGCTGCACCGTCGCGGCAAGCGCCACGACCCCGAATGGGACCTGATCGCCCCGTCGGTGAAGACGCTTTTTGGCCGATCTAAAGAATTGCTGCTTGGTGTATGAATGAGAAATGGGAAGGGTCAGCCCGCCTCGACCATAATCCGTTGGGCGCGCTGCACGAGTTGAGGCACCTTCCACGCAAACTCGGCGGCCTTCGGATTGGCCGCGGTTCCTTCAAGATAGTGCCGATACAGGCCCTCCAGAATGATGGCGTACTTCCAGACCGCCAAGCAGCGATAAAAGGGAAAGTGTTCCATGGTCCGGCCGGTACGTTGTGCATAGCGCGCGGCCATCTCTTCGCGGGATAAAAAACCCGGCAACTGGGTCATGGCATTGCTGTCAATCAGGTCCGGGGTGTCTCGCTCATCACCGGTGGGTCCCCAGAAGCTGAGCAGCCAACCCAGGTCGGTCAGCGGGTCGCCGAGGGTCGCCATTTCCCAGTCGAATATGGCGACGAGGCGGGCCGGGCCGGACGCTCGAAACATCACGTTATCGACTTTATAATCCCCATGCACAAGCGTGGCTTCACTTGTCGGCGGCAGTCGCTGTTGCAACCAGTCGCCGACTTCCTTGAGTCCGGGCAATGGCCGGGTGTGCGGCACGGTCAGCGCATACTGTTTGGTCCAGCGTTTGAGTTGGCGTTCAAGATAGCCCTGTGGCCGGCCAATGCCTTCGAGGTCCGTACCCTGCCAGTGCACGGCGTGGAGCTCAGCGAGGGCGGCAATTAATTCTTCTCCGAGTCGTTGGCGTTCTTCCTGGGCGGCAAAAACTTCCGGTAGGGTTTCGCGGATCACGATACCGTCCACCCGCTGCATCAGATAAAAAGGAACGCCGAGAACGTCTCGATCTTCACACGCAATCACCGGCTGTGGAGTCCGCACATCAAAGCCGGACAAGGCCGACAGCACCCGGTATTCGCGCAGCATATCGTGGGCGGTCGGCAGGAGGTCTCCACTCGGCGGACGCCGCAGGACCCAGCGGTCGTCTCCCCAGGAGACAAAAAACGTTTCGTTTGAATAGCCGGCTTCGTGCCGTTCAATCCTGATGTCGCCCTCCGTCAGGGAGAGCCTGTCACGCAGAAAACGAATAAGATTCGGCAGGTTAATGAGCGAGCTGTCTTCCTGAACCATTGCGTTTCTCTCTTCTCTCCCGTTGTTCAGACTTGGTAGGCAGCGTGTTGACGTCGCCGCTCACTGATACGTTCTTCCACCGTTCCCGCGGTAACGACTTCGTACAAAACCGCCTGCTTACCTTCCCGTTTGCGTAGAATCCGGCCCAGACGCTGCACGTGCTCGCGGGTGGAACCGGAACCGGACAGAATAATGGCGACACTGGCCTCCGGGATATTCACGCCTTCGTTCAACACTTTTGACGTGGCCAGGGCCAGATACTCCCCGTGGTTAAACGCTTCGAGTATGGCTTTGCGCTCCTTTGTCGGCGTTTGATGGGTGAGGGCAGGAATCAAAAACGCGGTCGAGATTGCGTGGACCGTATCATTATCACTGGTGAAAATAAGAGTCCGGTCACGGGCGTGCTTTTTCAGCAGGAAATCAAGGGTGCGTAGCTTGGCCTGGGTGCCCAAGGCCAGTTTCTTTGCCCGCTGGTGGGCGAGCAGGGCACTGCGGCCCTTCCGACTCGTCGCGCTTTCACGGATAAAGCGATGCCAGCCGGCTAAGCCGTCCAGGACGATGCCGTGGTCCACGATGAAATCATAGAACGTACTGCGGGCCTGACGGTATTCCTCTTCCTCCTCTGGCGTGAGCGTAACCTTGAGGCGTTCAACCACGTAGTCGGCCAAATACTCCCCGGCCAACTCGGTAATCCCTTGGGCATACACCTGCAGGCCAATGAGGGTATCGAGCAGAGCCTCACGACCGTCGGCCCGTTCCGGCGTCGCCGTCAAGCCCAGGCGATAGGGCGCCAGACACATTTCCGCGGCATGGCTATACACTTCGCCCGGCAGGTGATGGCATTCGTCAAAGATGACCAGGCCCCACCTATTACCCAGGCGGTCCATATGCCGATATGCGCTGCTATAGGTTGTCACCGTCAGATCTTCGATTTCATAATATCCCCCGCCGATAAGCCCGACCGTTTCACCAAACGCCGCGCACAGCAGGTCGTACCACTGATTCATGAGATCGATCGTGGGAGCAATCACAAGGGTGCTCCGCTGGACAATTTCTATGGCCTTTTGGCCGACGTAGCTCTTCCCGGCACCGGTCGGCAGAATGACCGTGCCGCGCCGTCCCGCGTTGGCCCAGGCCTCCAGCGCGTCGCTCTGAAATGGCCGCGGCGTTTGGGCCAGGCGACTGGACAGGGTGAGCGTACGGTAAGCTGGCGCGGCGTTTGTATAGGCGATGTCGTGCTGCCTCAAGGTCTCAACTACCTGGCGATAGTGATGGGCTTGGGTCCGCCACCGATCGACCCGACCGTCCCACCGAAAGCAGGCGGGAGGGATGAACCCTGCGGGCGGGTCGTAGAGTGCAAGCGTCCCAAGGTCGAATGACAGGCGCATGGGCTGGGAGTTGGGAGTTAGGGGTTAGGGGCTGGGGGTTGGGCTTCCCCAATTCCCAACCCCCAGCCCCTTTTTCTACACCACCTGTTTCTCGCGGAGCTGAGCGATTTGCTGGGCGCTCAGGCCCACGTCGCCCAGGACTTCGTCCGTATGCTGGCCGAGTGCAGGCGCAAAGGAACGGATCGAGCCCGGTGTGTCCGACAGCTTAATGGCCACGCCGGCCTGGGTCACTTTTCCGGCTTGGGGGTGATCAAGCTCGACCGTCATCTCGCGATGTTTCACCTGTGGATCTTCAAAGACTTCAGGCACATCGTAGACTTTTCCGACGCACACATCGGCTTGCGTGAAAAAATCGTACCACTCATCGCGTGTTTTGGTGAGCAGAATGTCTTGGAGTTCTTTTTTCACCTGCTGATGACGCTCGGTTGAATGCTGAGAGAAATCTCCCATCTTCATGCCGCAGTCCTTCCAATCCGGCCGGTCCAGAGCGTCACAGACATTATTCCACAGCCAGGGCTCGGTGCAGCCGATGGAGAGCTGTTTGCCATCTTTGGTCTGATACACACTGTAATAGGCGTAGCCGCCGCCAAAGACTCCCTTGGCCCGGCCCGGCATGATCCCGTCGGCAAAATAATCCCGGACATTCGGCGTGGCCGCCAGCAATGAGATCGTGGTGTCCAGATAGGAGATATCAACCAACTGCCCCTGGCCGGTCTGTTGTCGGGCAAACAGGGCAAACATGATGCCTAAGGCGCCGTGCATGGAGGCGCCGGCATAGTCGGCAATAATATTCAACGGAATCGAGGGCGGCCCCTCGGCTGGCCCAATCAGGTCCAGAACCCCGCTCAAAGAGAGATAGTTCAGGTCGTGGGCCGGGAAATTCCGGTACGGACCGTCCTGGCCGTAGCCGCTCAAAGAGCAGTAGACGATACCGGGGTTGACTGCCCGCAGGGTCTCATAGTCACCGCCCAGCCGCTGCATCACGCCAGGCCGGAAGCCTTCGACCAGCACGTCGTACTCCTTGGCCAAGGCGTGCAGGATGTCCTGTCCGTCCGGGTCTTTCAAATTCAGGGTGAGGCTCTTTTTGTTCCGGTTCGTGAAGTTGGTGGCCAGCTTGCGAGCCTCATCCGGCTTGGGTGACGCCCCCGAACCGGCCAGCTTCCCGGTGGGGGGCGGCTCGATTTTCAACACCTCGGCCCCCATGTCCGCCAACATCATGGTACAGAATGCCCCCGGCCCGACCCGCGTGAGTTCAAGAACTTTGATGCCATCAAGCGCTAATGCCATACTGCCCTCCTTACAAGAATGAAGAGTATTGTCGGGGATTGTTATAAACGATCCGCCTATACGGGCGCTAGGGCTATACGGACATCAGAGGCCGCTAGGCAGGAACCGTGCGGAACCCTTCTTGAGCGAAATGATGGTCAAGTGTGAGCGCCAGCCCGATTTTTTGTCGCCGCATCACGATGAAGCTCGTACAATCCGTAAAGCTATACGATTTGTCGGCACGTTGCTCAAAAAGCCTCCAGGCTGCCCTTTCATCCGACGGCGTGACATGCAGCAGGGTGACAAGCTTCGGATCCAGGAGGATATTGCCGACGAGGCGGGCGATGCGATGACCGAGGCGGGCTCGCGTGAGGGTGACGATTTCGTCGAAGACATAGCTTGAGGTCAGCGGGGACGCCGCATAGGCATCGAGAATAGCTTGCAGGCGTTCGTGGTCAGGGTCACGCGCGTTGATATAAGAAAACCATGCGCTCGTGTCCACAAAAAGCGCTTCGTTCATCGTTTTTCTTGTCCATACAACCAGCGGTCATGATCCTTGCCGCTTGCTTCTGAATCTCGCCCTATCCCAGCAATTGCCTGGAGTCCTCTCCGCGGGGACGGGGAAGGACGAAGGTGTGAGGTGAGAATCTGGCGGAGCATTCCTGAGAGACTGATGCCCTCGCCTTCGGCCATACTCTTTAAGGTTCCATATTGCCATTCTTCCAATAATACTTGAGTGCGATGATAGCTGCCCATATCCCTTTCTCCTTCTGAGATGTATATACATTATGATGTAATAATGTTTTATAAAAGATCACAGACTTTCCGCCAAGCGGTTATCAGAGCCGAATTGTCGCCCTCCCCCCTATCTGCTAGCCTAAGATTCCTCTCCTGAAGAGAGCGCTAAAGGGTCGGGCTCGTGACTCCGCAAGAAAAACTGCAAAAAATCCGCGCAGAGCTCCAACATAGTTTCCTCGAACGGCACGCCCTCATCGATGGCGCGCTGGCGGCCTTGTTGGCCTCCCAGCACGTCCTTATTATCGGCCCGCCGGGGACGGCCAAGTCAATGCTGGCTGATGAGCTGTGTCGGCGTATTACCGGGGCGCACTATTTCCAGTGGTTGCTGACGAAATTCACGACACCGGAAGAACTCTTTGGAGCGGTCAGCCTCAAGGCGCTCGAAGCCGACGATTATCGCCGGGTCACGGATAACAAACTGCCCGAGGCGCACATCGCCTTTTTGGACGAGGTCTTCAAATCCAGTTCATCGATATTGAACGCGATCCTCAGCATTATTAACGAGCGGGTCTTTCACAATGGCAAAGAGGCCACGGCGGTGCCGCTCCTGACGCTCTTCGGGGCAAGCAACGAACTCCCCGAGGACGATGAACTCGTCGCGCTGTACGACCGCTTTCTGCTGCGCTTCGGCGTGGACTATATCCAGGAGGACTTTCGCTTTCTGCACATGCTCCAGGCGCACAAACCGGCTGAGCGCACAACGCTGACCCTCGACGAGCTGCGCCAATTGCAGACCGAGGCCCGAGCCGTCACCGTCCCTGACGCGGTTCTTGGGGTCATCGCCGAGCTGCGCCGAGAGCTGCGGACACAAGATATTATCGCCTCCGACCGTCGCTACCGCCAGAGTGTCGGTCTGCTGCAAGCCGTGGCCTGCCTGGATGGACGCCATATCGTCACCGAAACTGATGTCTTCTTTCTTGAACACGTTTTATGGAAGGAGCCGTCGGAGCAGGCCGCTGTGCATAGCGTGATCCATGGCTTGATTCATGGCTATGAGGATGAGGTGCAGGAGCTCCTGTTTCAGACCAAGGAGTTGCGTGACTATGCCGAGCGGCCCTGGGAGGACGCCGAGCAGCGCGCCCGCGCGATCATCGAGGCGCATACCAAAATTCGGAATATTCTGGTCAAGGTGGAGGAGATCCACCAACATGTCCAGGAGGTCGGACGCGCCCTCGATAAGGTTGAACGGGCCAAACGAGAGATTCAAGAGATCCAGGGCCAGCTATTGGAACGGCTCTAAGACCTCCGAAAGATCATCATGCCGCGCCGCCGTGCCAGGAAAAAATCCCGGTTCAGCCTCCCGCCACCGGAGCCCCTACCGGATAATGTGTATTGGGTTGAGAGCGACTCGTATGACCGGGCGGTCTATGAACAGCTCCGCGCCGCCTCCCCCTCTTTACAGAGCCTTGAGGAGAGCGGGGCGCCTCTTCTACCGCATTTTCCTGCGCTCTTGCGCGACCTTTTTTGCGCACTCTTCAAATATAACGTTGTCTTTTTCAAAGCGGACGACGTGCTCCCCAGCGCGGCGGTAAACCGGGAGTTACTCACCGCGCTGCATACCGGCGAGTTGGCGAACCTGTTGCGAGAGGCCACCATCCTGGATGAAGGGCAGGCCGGACTGGCCACCGTACTCTTGGGCGAAGGGGCGCTGCGCGTGCTGAAATCCGAAAAGCCGCTGACCCGACGCGACTTACTCGATGTCTGGAACGTAGAAAAGCAGGAAGCGCTGGTACAGCAGAACATCGACGAAGCCCGGAATGCAAAAGAACTCGCTGAACAAGCGGATACTGCGGAGGATATCTCACAAGAAGTCACAGAGATGCTCGAACAGACGGCCGAGCGTATGGCCAGCCAGGCGCGGGCGGAAGACACCCGGCTGCGACGCCTGGCCAAACAGCTCGACCAGGACCTGTCCCAGGTACAGACGGAGGCCCACAATCGTTTTCTCAAAGAAGCGATTACGGTTGCCCAAAATCTCGATGACGCGACCCAGGAGGCCGAATCGTGGGGGCTGGCCGTTGGGGGTGGCCACCAATCTTCTCCCGGCCGCCAGATTGAGTTGGGAAAGCGCCTGGCTGGGAACGACAAGCTGAAAAAGCTTGCCAAGATGGTCGGGCGGATGAAGCACCAGGCGCTCGCCCTACGGCGGAAAAACTTTGAACGCACCAGTGACGAGGTTTTCGAGGTGGGCATCGGAGCCGAACTCAGCCGCTTGCTCCCTCACGAACTGGTGAGCTTGCAGCATCCCCTGTTACGCCAGGACTTTATCCGGCGCTTTGTGGATAATGAGCTCTTGCAGTATGACTTGCGCGGGGTGGAGGCGCAGGGCAGAGGCCCGCTTATCGTCTGTCTCGACGGCAGTTCGTCCATGCAGGGAGACAAGGAAGTCTGGGCGAAAGCGCTTACGCTCACGCTGATTGAAATTGCCCGGCGCGAACGGCGCCGGTTTCGGGCGATTTGTTTTTCGTCCGCGGATGCGCCGCTGTACAGCGTCGATCTCAATACGCGGGTACGCCATGAAGCGGACATGGACAAGGTCCTGGAACTGGCCGAATACTTCCCCGGCGGCGGAACCGATTTTGAAAAACCCCTTGACGCGGCCCTGGCGTGTATCAAAGAGGGACCGTGTCCCGCATCTGCCCGTCAAGGAAGGACACGGTCCCTCTTTCAGGAGTCCCGTTTTCAGCGGAGTGATATCGTGTTTATTACCGACGGCGAATGCCGAGTCCACGCCGACTGGGCCGAACGCTTTGCCGTGGAAAAGAAGGTGCTCGGCTTCTCGCTCTTCTCCATTCTGATCGACGTTGGCACCAGTTCGCTTGGTTCTCTCACACCCTTCAGCGATAGAATTACGAGCGTCTCCCAATTGACCAGCGAAGAGGCCAGAGACGTGTTTGTCAAATTGTAGCAAGAAGAGGGAGTGCTCCTGCATGACTGCCTTGGCTGGACTGCGGATTCTTGACCTGACCGACCTCAAAGGCTCCCTGTGCGCCAAACTCTTTGGCGATATGGGGGCGGATGTCATCAAGATCGAGCCACCGGAGGGAGACGCCACGCGTCGCATCGGTCCCTTTCTCGATGGCAAACCGCATCCCGAGCGGAGCCTGCTGTTTTGGTTCTATAATACCAGCAAACGGGGCATCACCCTCGATCTGAACCAGCAAGCCGGCCAGGAGTTGGTCAAGCAACTGGCGGCAAAAGCGGACGTACTGGTCGAGTCAGCCGCGCCAGGGACCCTCGCCCGACTCGGCCTGGGCTATGACGAGTTAAAGCAACTCAACCCCAATCTAGTGCTCACCTCGATTACACCCTTTGGGCAGACCGGGCCCTACCAAGCCTATCGTTCCTCGGACATGGTAGCCGAGGCCCTGGGCGGCATGATCTGGACCAATGGGTTTCCCGATAAGCCACCGCTGCACGCTCTGGGCCTGCAAGCCTACCATAGCGCCTCCTTTTTTGCCGCGATCGGCACGCTGCTGGCCCTGTTGGCGCGGGAGAGCCTGGGCGAAGGCCAGTGGGTGGACGTGAGCATGCAGGAATCCGTCGCCGGGGCAGTCGAACACGTGGCGCCGTTTTATCATCAGGGGCTGGGCATTGAGAGTCGGCGCGGCAGCCTGCACTGGAGTCGCTATTTTCGTGTGGCTCGATGTCGTGACGGCTATGTCATGCACTGTTCGTTGGGGGATTGGACCTCGCTGGTCGAATGGGTCAAGGGAGACGGGAAAGCCCAGGACCTTGAAGATGCGCGCTGGGAAGACCTGACCTATCGAAAAGAGCACGCCGAGCACCTGTTTGATATCCTTGATGACTGGGCCAAAGACTACAGCGTGGCGGAACTCATGGAAGGCGCCCAACTCCGACGTATTCCGTACGCCATGGTCCGACCACCCGAAGCCTTGGTGGACGATCCCCAGTTGAACGACCGCGGATTTTTCTCCCCTATTGAGCATCCAGAGTTAGGCCGCACGGTGCAATACCCCGGTGGTCCCATCCACTTTACGACAACGCCGTGGCGCATTGCCCGCCGTCCGCCCCTCCTGGGCGAGCACAATAGCGAGGTATATGGTAGCGAGCTCGGACTTGAGGCAGACCGCCTCTCAGCCTTGAAGCAGGCCGGCGTGATTTGAGCTATAATAGCTCATGATCCGAATTGGTCCGACCCAATCCGAATATTGAGGGACAGCCCGGTCCTGGGGGATGTAGAGAAGAATCGTCAGTCTGATAGAATCATACTGTTGGTCCTTATAATCGATTTGTTCAGGAGAGAGAAAACAGCGTCATGAGCGAGCCCATTATCCTAACAACAAGTGTAGAGAGCCTTCCTCCACCCCGCCGCGGAAAGGTCCGCGATATTTACGAAACCGACGAACATCTGTTGATCGTCGCAACCGACCGGGTCTCGGCCTTCGATGTCGTGCTGCACGAAGGCATACCGGGCAAGGGACGGGTCTTGACCCAGGTGTCCCGCTTTTGGTTTGAGCGCCTGTCCGACATCGTGCCGCACCATCTCATTTCGGTTGACGTGGATGCGTTCCCGGCTGTTTTTCAGTCCGCCCGTGACAGTCTGACCGGTCGCTCCATGTTGGTCAAAAAAGCGGAACCGCTACCGGTCGAATGTATCGTTCGGGGTTATCTGGCCGGGTCCGGCTGGCAGGAATATCGTGCCAGTGGAACCGTGTGCAGCATTCCGCTGCCCTCAGGACTAGAGGAGAGCGCCCGCTTGCCCGAGCCCATCTTTACCCCCTCAACCAAAGCCCCGCAGGGCGAGCACGACGAGAATATTGCCTTTGCGGAAGTCGAACGCCTCATTGGTGCGGACCTGGCCGCTCAGGTGCGGGACCTCAGCCTGGCCCTGTACAAGAACGCCCATGCCTATGCGGAAACCAAAGGCTTCTTCCTGGCGGACACCAAATTCGAGTTCGGCCAGTGCGATGGTCAGCTCATTCTTATTGATGAAGCCTTTACGCCGGACTCGTCGCGCTTCTGGCGGACCGAAAACTATCAGCCCGGCAAATCTCAGGACAGCTATGACAAGCAGATTATTCGGAATTATCTGATTTCCCTGGGTTGGGACCGCAGACCACCCGCTCCGCATTTGCCCCAGGAAATTATCGATCAGGCGGCCTCCCGCTACCAGGAAATCTACGAAAACCTGACTGCTACAGACGGCTAAACCCACGAGCATAAGCATGGCATCCGGCATCGGCCTCTGGATCGGTTTCACCCTTATTGTTCTCGTCTTGCTGTTCCTGGACCTGGGGGTTTTTCATCGTGAAGCGCGTGAAGTGTCGCGCAAGGAGGCCGGTATCTGGAGCACGGTCTGGATCGGCCTCGCCCTGGTTTTTAACGCCTGGATTTATTATACCAGCGGCTCGGAGCCGGCCCTGGAATTTCTGGCTGGTTATTTGATCGAAAAATCGCTCAGCGTGGACAACATCTTTGTCTTCTTGCTGATCTTCTCCTATTTTTCCGTTCCCTTGGTCTATCAGCACCGTATTCTGTTCTGGGGAATTCTCGGCGCGCTTATCATGCGCGGGATTTTCATTGCCCTCGGCGCAACGCTGCTGCATTATTTTCACTGGGTCATGTATCTCTTTGGCGCTTTCCTGGTCTTCACCGGAATCAAGCTGGCCATCTCCGAGGAGACCAAATCCGACCCCGAGGACAATCCCGCAATTCGACTCCTGCGGCGGGTGCTGCCGGTCACGGACAAATACGAAGGCCAACACTTCTTCGTCCGGCATCAGGGGAAGCTCTTTGCCACCCCCCTCTTGGTCGTCCTCGTTTCCGTAGAAAGCACGGACTTGGTCTTTGCGATCGACTCGATTCCGGCCATTTTTGCCGTCACCGACGACCCCTTCATCGTCTACACCTCAAACGTCTTTGCCATTCTGGGCCTGCGCGCCCTCTACTTCCTGATTGCCGGCGTGCTCGATCTGTTCGTCTATCTGCGCATCGGCTTGGGCGTGGTGCTGGGCTTTGTTGGCGTCAAAATGCTCCTGGTTGACCTATATCCCATCCCGATTGGTCTCTCCCTGGGCGTGATCGCCCTGGTCCTGACCGTCACGATCGTCGCCTCACTACTCTTTCCGCCCACCGAGTCGGCCAAGGAAGATATTTCCGAGGCGGTGTAGGTTGCCCTATGACCTCCCAAGGCCGGCGCGCGCTCGAAGGCATCCGCATTCTTGATTTCACCTGGGTGGTCGCCGGGCCGGTCGCGGTACGTATCCTGGCCGACCAGGGTGCCGAGATCATTAAAATCGAGCGGCGCGATACGCTTGATCTGGGGACGCGGCGCGGCGGCTTTTCCGGCAATCTGCACCGGGGCAAGGAGAGTACGGTTATCAATATGGCCGACCCGCGTGGGATTGCCATCGCTCAACAGCTCGCGGCCATATCGGATGTCGTGATCGACAATTTCAGCGCGCGGGTCATGCGCAACTGGGGGCTCGACTACGACAGCCTCAAAAAAATCAAGCCCGATATCATTGCGGTCTCCATGTCAGGCTTCGGGCATACCGGGCCGCACAAGGATTATGTCAGCTATGGGCCGACGCTCCAGGCATTGTCCGGCTATACGCTCCAGATGCGTCACCCCGGTCAAGAGCCGGCCGGCTGGGGCTATTCGTACGCGGACATGACCGGCGGCTATAGCGGCGCGCTGGCCGTATTGATGGCCCTGTGGCATCGCAAACAAACCGGCCAGGGGCAATTCGTTGACTTGGCGCAGTTTGAGGCGATTTCCAGCCTGGTCGGACCGGGCCTGCTCGACATTCTGAATAATCAGACGCCCAGAAAGAGGAAACGTGTCCTCCATACACATGAAGATGCGGGACACGGTTCCTCTTTTCAGCCGGTCGGCAATCGTTCCCAGGAAGCGCCGGCGGCACCGCACGGGGTGTATCGCTGCAAAGGTGACGACCGCTGGTGCGCGATTGCCGTCTTCACCGACGCAGAATGGCAGAGTCTGTGCCGTGTCTTGGGGCAGCCGGCCTGGACGCACGAGGCACACTTTGCCAGCCTTGCAGACCGTCTCCAACATCAAGACGCTTTGGACGAATACATTGAATCCTGGACACAACAGCATACGGCCGAAGAAGTCATGACCCGCCTGCAGGAAGCCGGTATCGCCGCCGGCGTGGTTGCCAACGGGGAGGATTTGGACCGCGACCCGCAACTACGGGCTCGGGGCTATTGGGCGCAGTTGCCGGCCCAGGAAAACGGGAAGACGGAGGATGTCATCCTTGACGGGCCGCCATTCAAGCTCTCGAAGACACCAGGCTACGTAGCCACCCCAGGCCCACTGCTGGGTGAGCACACGGATAGTGTGCTACGCCGCTTGCTCAACTATTCTGACCAGCAGATCGCTCAGCTCAAAGCAGAGCGCGTCATCGCTTCGCACGCAGAGATTCATGCCGAGCGATCGGCACAGGACTAGGGAGACACAATGCCGTTTGCCTCAGTCAATGGGATTGAACTGTATTATGAAACCCACGGAACGGGCCCCGCCCTGGTGTTAGCGCATGGTGGAGGAGGGAGTCACCTCAGTTGGTGGCAGCAAGTCCCGGTGTTCTCCAAAACGTATCAGGTGGTAACCTTTGACCATCGTAGCTTCGGCTATTCCCGCGATGGGATCGCTGGCCCGGGCCCGCAGGCCTTTGTTGAGGATTTGACCGGCTTACTTGATCATCTTGGGATTCAGAGGGCAGCACTTGTGGGGCAGTCCATGGGTGGCTGGACGGTATGCGGCTTTGCCGCGGCCTGTCCCGAACGTACCAGCGCGCTTATTTTGTGCGACACCACCGCGGGTATTGAAACGCCGGAGATCGATCGAACGCGTGCCAGCCTGCGTGAACGCGCACAAGGCAATCTGGCCCAGCTTCTCACCAGCGCGTACGCCATGTCTTTTCCTGAGCGGGAACCAGCGCTGTGTTTTCTCTACCAGCAGATCTCAGCTCTGAATCAGCACATTTCTCCCAATCTCGTTCCAACACTGATGAGCCTGCACACCAACGTAGCGCCAATTGTTGAGCACGGAATTCCCACCTTGCTTGTGGTTGGAGAAGAAGACGTACTGGCTCCGCCACCCGCCATGCAAAGCATCATGACCCGTATTCCGCAGGCACGTTTTGTGACCGTTCCCAAGGCCGGCCATTCCGCGTATTTTGAGCAACCGGCGGTTTTTAACCGTTTGGTGGACGAGTTTGTGCAAGAACACCGGTCGTCGTGACCCAGAGGGGCTGAAGTCGCCCACATTGATTCATGGACCGAAGCTGGCATATTTCAGCCAGCCGCCGGCAACTCCCAATGGCGCTGCTGTACGGCCCGGACGTTGGTGAGCAGCCCCTGGCGTTCATAGGCGGGGAGCGGGTGGTCGAGCCGGTCGCCGCCCATTTCGTCCAGAACGTGGATCACTGAGGTTTCCAGCCCTTCCAGATCGTATCCACCTTCGAGAAGGGCGACACAGCGGCCCTGGGACTGATCCCGTGCCACGCGCAGGAGAATACGTGCCAGGGCCGTAAAGCCTTCTGCCGTGACGGTCAGACCACCGAGGGGATCACGGGCGTGGGCGTCAAAGCCGGCCGAGATTAACACGAACTCGGGCTGAAACTGGCGACAAATAGGATCGATCACCTCTTCAAAGAGCGGCACAATGGCGGCATCTCCCCAGCCGGCGCTGAGCGGCAGGTTGACGGTATAGCCCTCGCCGCTGCCCTGGCCGGCTTCTTCTGCGGCCCCTGTGCCGGGATAGTACGGGTATTGATGGGTCGAGACGTACAACACACCAGGGTCGTCGTAGAAACTGTGCTGGGTGCCATTGCCGTGGTGCAGGTCCCAGTCCATCACCAGAATCCGGCTCAGCCCAAACCGTTCCCGCAGATACTGCGCCCCAACGGCAACGCTGTTGAAGAGACAAAAGCCCATGGCCCGGTTGCGTTCGGCGTGATGACCGGGCGGTCGCACCAAGGCAAAACCGTTGTCCACCTCGCCCTCCATGACCGCATCCAGAATGGTCAACAGACCGCCCGTGGCGAGGAGGGCCGTCTCATACGACTGTGCGGACACGCGAGTATCCGCGTCAAAGGCCGCAGCTTCGAGACCGGCAGAGGCGGCGACCTGGCCAATCAAGCTGGTGTCGTGGACCAAAGCGATCTCCTCATGCGTCGCCCGTCTGGGCTCAAACCGTTTCAACCCGTCGCGCTCATAGGACGCGAAGCGACTGAGTAGGGTACCGATCCGCTCCGCCCGTTCCGGATGTCCCGGACCTGGGTTGTGGTCCTGATAGCGTGCGTCCAACACAATGCCTGTCTGTAACATTGGTCGCTCCTTACCGGGCCGGGAGAGTGTTCCCCTACCGTACCCTGGCCATAACTTGCGCCGGTTTTTCGATTATACTACGAAGAGTAAACGTGTCCTCCACTAGACATACGATGCTGGACACGTTTACTCTTTCGTAACCCGAGAGGCAAATATGTTTGGAATCGGGATGCCAGAATTGGTGGTGATTATGGTCGTGGCGCTGATCGTCCTCGGCCCAAAGCGCCTGCCCGAAGCGGCCCGCGGTTTGGGCAAAGCCTTTGCCGAGTTGCGCCGGGCAACGAGTGGGATCACCGAAGAGCTCGATAATGCCCATATCATGCTGGACGAAGAAGTTCGTGCCGCCGAGCGTAACGTACGGACCAGCTCTTCAGCCATACCGCCCTCTGCCTCTTCCGCCTCGCCCCAATCTTCGGAAACGTCAGAAAAGAAAGAGAGCACCGGAGGGGACAACTAGGACATGGTCTATGATGACCGGTCCATGCCGCTCACCGGCCATCTGGATGAGTTGCGCAGCCGCCTCATTCGGTCCCTGCTCGCCATCTTTATTGTCTTTCTCCCGGCCTATTTCTTTGCCAATGTGCTGTTTGATTTTCTCGCTCAGCCCCTCCATCACATCACGACCGACCCCCATTCGCTGATTGGCACCAGCCCGACCGAGGCGTTCTTTACGAAAATCAAGGTCGCTTTTATTGCGGCACTCTTTGGCGCCAGTCCCGCTATTTTCTACCAGCTCTGGCAGTTCGTTGCGCCAGGCTTATACCCGCAGGAACGCCGTTACGTCTGGCCGTTTGTCATATTCTGTTCATTTTTCTTCGTGCTGGGGGCCGGCTTTTGTTATACCGTCGTCCTGCCGATTGCGTATGCGTTTTTTCTGGGGGAGTTCCGCAGCATCGGGGTACAGGCAACCTTAAAGATCAGCGAGTATCTGACCTTCACGGCCAGAACGCTGCTCGCCTTTGGGGTCACGTTTGAACTGCCCGTCTTCGCCTTTTTCTTTGCGCGTGTGGGGCTCATCACCCACCAGACCCTCATTGGCGCATTCCGTTACGCCGCGGTCGGTGTCTTTATCCTGGCCGCCATCCTCACCCCACCCGATGCCATCTCCCAAATGCTCCTCGCCGCCCCTCTGCTCCTGCTGTATGTGCTCAGCATCGGGGTGGCCTACGTGTTTGGGAAAAAGGGAGAGGCAGGCGAGGGGACGGAGGTGGAGAATGAGGACGAGTAACGGCTTTTTGATAGGCCGGTGTTTTCAGGCGGGATAAGATATCCAGTGCGGCTCGGATTGATACATCCACAATTATATCCTATAGGGTATGATTGTGGATGACGTACTAAACCCCAAACCGCTGCATTTCGTGGAGTCTATACCGTGAGGTTGGCCGGTGTGGTGTACGTGCTCCATACGTTTCAGAAGAAGTCAAAGCGCGGTATCCAGACTACCAGGCAGGATATTGGACTGATACGACAACGGCTGAAGGTTGCTGAGCAGCATTATCGGGAGCAATCTGCTCCGGGGAAAAAGCCATGAGTACAGACATCAAAGTAACGCCTTCAAGCGGAAACGTGTTCGCTGACCTCAATCTGCCAAATCCAGAGGAGCGGTTAGTGAAAGCGACCATCGCCTTGAGCATAGGAGAACTGATTGAGAAGCGGGGCCTTACCCAAGAGGGAGCGGGTGCTGTTCTTGGGCTGCCACAATCGAGCGTCTCGAACCTGGTTCGAGGCAAACTGGAGAAGTTCACAATCGACCGGCTGCTCCGCTACATGCGGAAGCTTGATTACGATGTCACTATCAGTTTTAAGCCCAAGCCCAAGTCCCGCAATGAGGCTACAATACATGTCAAGGGAGCGCCCCTGCCAGCCTAGAGCAGTTTACGATTCTGTGTAGCCAAGAAGGGAAGAGCCTCGGGACAGCCTCCCGGAAAGTCCGGTATTCCAGTCCTCATCGTCATTCTGGCGAAAGCTGGAAGCCAAGCTCCCAGAGGTGACGTTCTTGCAGGAATGACGGGCGGCTACACTGCATCGTAATTTGCTCTAGGAACGACTCTCCATAATGGCGGAATCACCCAAATTCAAAGCCGGCACCAGGGGGGTGGTAGATATGACCGAAGAGGGCTTGGTCGTCAAACCTGCTGTCCGAGAGAAAAGCAAGCTCCATTTTCCCTATACCGAAAAGGAGTTACTGGCTGAAATAACACCGGAAAAAGCGCACGCCGATGCGGTGGCCCAACCCGCAGGCCCCGAGACCGGAGACCAAACGGCGTCCTCACGTTACATCCCTGCACGAAGGGAGGTCGTGACGCGGCTCAAACGCCTGAAGGAGATGTTACGATGAGAAAAACACGTGGGGAAGAACTCGAACTAGTTCACGGTAGTGGGAACGTATTCCGTGACTTCGATGATCCGCAAGCCGATATCTTACAGCTCAAGAGCATACTCGCGGCTCAGATTATCGGTATTCTGGATGACCGGAATCTGTCTGTTCGGAAAGCCCAACAATTAACCGGGGTCGCGGCAAGCGAGTTCTCCCGTGTCCGTAACGCCAAGCTCACTCGTTTTACGGTAGATCGCCTGATGACTATCTTGAACAAGCTCGATCAGGAGGTAGAGGTCGCGGTTACGATCCGGCCACGTACCCACACCCCCCACCATGTCTCGGTATAAGAGGGAAACCTTCGTCTACTCTCACACTAACCGCTGCTCGCAATTCTGACGCTGACTACAGTTTCGGCACTTGGCGGGCGTGGTGGGTGGGGAGAGAGGCGCGTCGAGCTGCTGGCGATACGCTCGAATGCGGTCTGCAATACCAATCACCCGCGAGCGCAGCCGGCGCGTGTTCTTCACCTTGACCCGCTCGCCGTCTCTCAAAATGATGAAGCCGTAGGGGGGCCGGACGCCGTACTCTTCTTCGACCAGTACCAGATACACTCCGAGTTGGGCTTGATAGCTCTCGCTCATCTGTCGTCCGGACTTCTTTTCTTCCGGAATAAAATATCGACCGCGTTGGACAATGCGGTCCGGTTGCCCGCGGAGCATATAGCGCTCGGAAGACAGCCGCACGTCATCGTGGCTGATGGTCTTGCCGTAGCCAAAGCCCGCCCGGCGGCGACCTATGAGGGCAACCACAAAGAGCAGGACGGAGAGACTGAGCAGCAGCGTCAGGATGACCATCACGATAGGTATGCACGCAGCAGGATACCGGCCAGGGCGAGACCCGCCACAATGAGAGCGGCTCGCATGAGCCGAGCGGTCAGACGTTCAACCCGTTGCCAGGCGGCATGCGTTTCCGTACCCCGGCGGAGCGCCCGCACACTACCCGGCGGGATTTTGAGTCCATGCGTCAGCCGCCAGGCTTCCTCGCAATAGACGTAGGTGCCGATTTCACTTGCGGTGACCCACTCGGAGTGTTTGGCCATAGTTGATCGGGTAGGGAGACACGGAGCAGGAGGGACCGATGATCCACCTTACGCTGCCCCCGTCGTCTCCGGATGCATCTTCTCCATCAACCAGTCATCATACGCGGTCGGACGGGGGACCTGGTGCCAGTCCATGTGCTGACGAAGCGATTCGAGCGCGGCCCAGGCGTCATCGATAAAGTCCGGCACGATCAGGAGCACGATAATAGCCTTGGTATTGTCAATCGTGCGGACAATACCGAGTTCTTCGTAGGACTCAATGACACATTTTATGAGCGCAATATCGGCCCGCTCAACCCGCAAGTAAATGTCGATCAGCTCCATGTCCGCACCACAAAGAGTAAACGTGTCAACAGCTAGTATCGATTGGAGGACACGTTTACTCTTCGAGTACTGTGTGCCTGGGCTGGAGTCAAGCTTGACGTGACACCGGCAGCCTACTAGAGTCTGACTTTGCTGTGTCGGAGCTACCCGACCGGCCGGCCGGAAAGAAGGAGGGAGTATGCCGGGTGCCTTATCAGGTTTTCGGATCATTGAATGCGGAGAGATGGTCTCTGCCGCCTACGCCAGCAAGCTCATGGCCGACATGGGTGCAGAGGTCATTAAAATTGAGTCACCGCACGGGGGGGACGCGGCTCGTCAGCGCGGTCCGTTTCCAGGCGGAGAGCCACACGCGGAAAAGAGCGGACTCTATCTCTTCCTGAACACCAATAAACGTGGGATCACACTCGACCTGGAACAGCCCCAAAGTCAGGAGGTCTTTCAGCGTCTCGTCAAAGACGCGGACCTGCTTATCCACAATGTCCATCCCAAGCATATGCCGACCCTTGGTTTGGACTACGACCATCTGGCAGCCATGAATCCCGGCTTGGTCATGACCTCCATCACTCCTTTCGGCCTCAGGGGACCGCATACAGAGTATGAGGCGTCTGACCTCACCCTGTGGAATGCCGGTGGGCTGTGCTTTCTGAACGGCGGAGGGCCGGGCACCGATCATCTCCCGCCGCTCAAGGCGTTTGGCCAGCAGTCCGGGTTTACGGCTGGGGTGCATGCTGCGGTGGCGTCGCTCGGCGCACTGTTTGCCCGCCTGCGTGGAGGGATGGGTCAGCACGTCGAGTTCTCCGTCCAGGAGTGCCTGATGGGCATATCGGAGTTCGGCACCATGATGGCCGCCTATGCCGGTATGGCGGTGACGCGGCTGGGACATAAACCGATCCAACCGCTGGATCTGTTGGAGTGCAAAGACGGCTGGATCTTCATCTGCTGTGTGGAGGAGCACCACTGGCACTCGTTTGTTGATCTGATGGACAATCCGGAATGGGCCGCCGAGCCTATTTTCGAGGATCGACTGAAGCGGGGCGAGAGCTGGGACGCGCTCAAACTGCTCATTCAAGACTGGGTCAAGGATTTCACCGTACAGGACTTATACCTCAAGGCGCAGGCGCGCCGGATTCCCTTTGCCCCGGTCTCAACCATGGGCTATTTGCTGAACTCCGAACATCTCAACGCCCGCGGCTTTTTTGTCCAGCTCGACCACCCCGAAGCGGGCAGCCTGACCTATCCCGGTGCGCCCCATATCTGCTCGGAAACGCCGTGGGAACTGCGCCGTCCGGCTCCGTGTTTGGGACAGCATAACACCGAGGTCTATACCGAACTCGGCATGACCGCCCAGGACCTGGCGACGCTTCAGCGAGCCGGGACCGTCTAGGGGAAAGCACAAGGAGAAGATCATGAGCCAACCGCCGTTGGATGGAATCCGCGTTGTTGACTTTTGCTGGGCTTGGGCTGGCCCCTATGGTACCCTGCAAATGGCTCACCTGGGCGCGGACGTCATTCGGATCGAAAGTGCCAAGCGCTTATGTCCGTCACGCCTTATTCCGCCCTGGCCGGACAACGAATCGGGTGTGAATCGGGCGGGCTATTTTAACCAGTACAACCAGGGCAAACGCTCCCTCACTCTGGACCTGAAAGCCCCGGAAGCCATCGATATTGCGAAGACGCTGGTCTCAAAGAGCGATATCGTGATGAATAATTTCGCCTCCGGGGTGATGGAAAAACTTGGAGTGGGCTATGACGTTCTGCGCCGCATCAAGTCTGACATTATCATGGTCTCTTTACCCGGCTATGGAACAAGCGGACCGGAAAAAGACTTTGTGTCCTATGGTCCGCCACAGGTCGCCCAGAGCGGCCTGTCAGCCCTGACCGGTTATGTCGGCGGTCCGCCCATGATGGCCGGTTTTTCCTACGGCGATCCCAACGGCGGCATCCATGCCACGTTTGCTGTCATGGCTGCCTTACTCCACCGTGAAAAAACCGGACAGGGTCAGTATATCGACCTCTCCCAATGGGAGGCGGCGATCATGTTATTGCCCGAGGCCGTCATGGACTACAGCATGAACGGCACCCAACCCGAACGGATGGGCAATCGCGATCCCCACATGGCACCCCACGGCGTGTTTCGTTCCAAAGGTGACGACCGTTGGGTCAGCCTGTCGGTCCGGGACGAGGCGGAATGGCAGCGCTTGTGTGAGGTCATGGGCCAACCCGAGTTGAGTTCGGACGCGCGTTTTGCCAGCTTGGCCGCGCGGAAAGAAAATGAAGCGGCTCTGGAAGAGATCGTCACGGCCTGGACCCAAGCGTGCACGGCGGACGAGGCCACCCAGGCGCTACAGAACGCCGGCATTCCTGCTTATCCGTCGCTCGATGCGATTGACATGATCGACAACCCGCACGTTGGCGCACGGGACTATTTTGTGGAGCTTGAACATCCCGAGGTGGGTACCCGCCGGCATATGGGTATCCCCTGGACCATGTCCCGCACACCGTGTGAGATACGGCGTCCGGCTCCCTGCCTGGGCCAGGACACGGATGCCGTCCTGACCGACATCGTCGGCCTGAGTCAGGACGAGATCGCCGCGCTCCGAGAAAGGGATGTCCTGACCTAGACAGGGAGAAGTGGAGACCGGCTACTTTTATAATCCGTACAAACGCCGCGCATTCTCATAGGTAATCTTGCGCTTGATCTCGGCGGGAATGCCGGCAAAGTTCTGCTCTATCACAGCTCGTGAGCGCGGCCAGGTAGAGGCACGGTGGGGGAAATCCGATGCCCACATCAGATTGTCCGCACCGCTCAGCTCATGGGTCATGACCCCGGCCCGGTCGTCTTGAAAGGTGGCATAGATCTGTCGTTTGAAATACTCGCTGGGCAGGAGGGTGTTCGGAGTGGGGTCCACATACTTGAGCGTTTCGGACGAGATGTCCAGACGACTCAGATAATGGGCAATCCAGCCAATATCGTTTTCTGCGGAAACCAGCTTCAGCCGGGGAAAACGTTCGCACACGCCGTTATAAATAAAGTCGGTCAGCGAGTTTTGGACTTCGTGAATAATGGACATATTTGAGGCGACCCGTCCCTTTTTGAGCCGGATGTTTTGCTTGCCGGTCAGAATATGCAGGCTGACCGGCAGGTTCAGATCCTGAGCGGCCGCCCAGAACGTATCAAAGGAGGCATCGCTGTAGGGCACCTCCCGGGGAGAGGTGGCGTTAATCATGATCCCGCGCAAGCCTTTGTTGGCCACGCGTTGCAACTCGCCCACGGCCTGCTCGACATCCTGCATGGCAATCAGCCCCAAACCAATCAGGCGCTGGGGGGCGTGACTGACAAATTCGGCGATCCAGTCGTTATAGGCCCGGAAGCACGCCCACTGAAGGTTGGCGTCTTTGAGGTGGAAGAGAAACATGCCGAGGGTCGTGTACAGCACTTCTCCCTCGACCCCGTCGATATCCTGATCCTTGAGCCGTTCGACCGGGTCCCAACCGCTCGGACGCGCCTGCTCGTAGCCGACGTTCTGATTGGTCGCCAGATCTTTGGGGTCCTTGCCCGCGGCAAACCCGCCACCCACAGGAAAGGGTGTGAGCCCTTCTGCCACGAAAAAGCTGCCCGGTTTGTCCTGATAGTCTTTGATGACGCGTGGCGCCCGGTCTCGAAGGCCCCGGTCTACGCGTTGAATCCAGAGATCCGCGGGCTCTATGGTGTGCGAGTCTGCCGAAAAAATCGCATTTGGTGTTACATCCTGTGCCATACTGTCCCCCCTCCTTGGTGGCTGTGATTATCCTGCGGTTGGCCGGGAAATGTCAATCCGATCGAACCGTTCAAGGTTTATTCTGTTCGTCCTGTCGAGTGGGGTGTATAGACGCGTGGGCGAGGGGTAGAATCCAACCCTGAGTGTATTGACAGGACGGGGGATTCCCATGCGCTACATCATCTACGGAGCGGGTGGCATCGGCGGGGCCATTGGGGCGCGGCTGCTTCAGCACGGGCATGAAGTTATTCTGATCTGCCGTGGTGAACATTTACACGCCATCCAATCCACAGGCCTGACCTTGAAGACCCCCACGGAAATCCTCCAACTCGCAATCCGTGCGGTCAGCCACCCCGAAGAGATCACGTTTACCCCGGATGATGTGGTGTTGCTGACGATGAAGTCCCAGGACACGGAAATGGCGCTACGCGACCTTGAGCGCGCGGGGGGTCGGGACCTGGCCGTCATCTGCGGGCAGAACGGGGTAGACAATGAACGCCTGGCCGTTCGCCGATTTGCGCGCGTCTACGGCATGGTAGTCTGGATGCCGGCCACCTATTTGGAGCCCGGCCTGGTGCTGAATCATGCCGAGCCCGTTGGCGGGATTCTGGATGCCGGGCGCTACCCCAACGGGGTTGATCCGCTCATTACCCAGGTGACGCAAGATTTGACCAATTGTGGCTTTAGTGCCGCGCCTGACCACAATATTATGCGCTGGAAATACACCAAGCTGCTGAGTAATGTGCGCAACGCCTTTCAGGCGGCGTGCGGATTTGAGGCGCGTTCGCGAAAAATTATTCGAGCCCTCCGCGCCGAAGCTCTCGCCTGCTACCAGGCTGCGGGTATTGAGTTTGTGCCCGAAGATGAATTACAAGCGCGGGTACGCTCTCAGATCAAGCTCGTTGATATTGAGGGTCATCCGCGGACTGGCGGTTCGTCGTGGCAAAGTCTGATGCGCGGTTTACCGACGATCGAGGCTGACTTTTTGAACGGGGAAATCGTCATGCTGGGTAGACTCCACGGTATTCCCACCCCCTGCAACGCCCTGCTGCAACACGTTGTCAACGACATGGCCTCTACCGGCCGGAAGCCGGGCAGCATTCCCGTCGAGGACCTGGAACGCCAGCTCGATGAGGTCAGCAGCTAGGCTCTCGTGTGGGAGACGTTCTGTCTTCCGCATAGATCGGGTATAGTAACGCCATGCCGTTTTCATTTGAACCCAGCCTGCCCGTGTGGATGACGTTTACCGCTGGCGAGGTTCCCATCGTTTTAGTCGCTCCACACGGAGGCCGCCGCCCGGCTGACGCCCCAATTACCGATAGTATCAAGGTCAACGATCTGTATACGGCCGAGCTCACTCACGACTTAGCCGAACACACCCGCAGCTATGCGCTGATCAACCGCTCGCATGACCGCAACGAGCTGGACTTGAACCGTGTGAGTCAGGTCAAGCACGAGGCGCCGTGGTTTCTGCGCGCCCTGGTTGAACTTCTGTCTGCGCTGACGGCGCAGTATGACTCGGTGCGCGTCTTTTTCATTCATGGCTGGAACGTGGTGCAGCCCGTGTGCGATGTGGGGATAGGCCTCCGCCAACGTGTAGGAAAACTGGTCCGAGCGGGCAAGGGGGAACCGACGCTGGGTGTATCGTTCTTTTCCGATGTCATGCTCCCCTTTTGTGAAGCCGCCCAGGAACAGCAGATAGATGTCGCGATTGGACGACGCTATGCCGCGGCCGCCAAAAATAATTTCATGCAGGTCTTCAGCGCGCGCTTCCTGCACGATGACTCTGCGCAGATACGAACGTTGGCCGAGCTGACCGTGCAGGGAAAAATTAACGCCGCCCAGTTGGAACTCGGTGTGGGCCTACGCTGGCCCGGACCAGAGCGCGAGCGCTTTGTTCGCGTCTTTTGCCAGACCTTAGGCAATTCTCTGCACAACGGCGCCGGACCTGATCGGAAGGGGGAGCGCGACTTTTCTGCTCTTTCTTTTCTTGAGGCTCCGCCTGCAGAGGACGCAACGCCGTACGATTCTTTGCTGCCTGAGACCTGGGAGCGTGAGCCTACCCGCTTAGCCTTGCACTTTCACGACCCGAGAAGCGGGTTGGGGGTAATGGGGGGCGTGGAATTTGACCCTCAGGCATCTGTCCATTCTGGCCGTCTGCTCCTCTCCCTCGGCGGGACTGAGATGGTGCTCTTTACCGGTGAAGACAGGCGCGGACCGGACCGGGGCCACGTGCAGATCGGACAGTGCGTGTGGCGGCGACAACCGAGAGGGCTCTCCATCAGCTACCGGGGAACGCTCATGCGCTTTGCCCATCCTCAGGCATTTATCCGGCTCGAAGACGGGTTGGCCGCTTCCTGGATAGAGCCGACCGAGGTGGACCTGCAAGTGTTGTTTCCCGCGGTGAAGGCCAGCCGTCCGGCTCTTATTCAGCTGTGTCAACTCCAGGGCAGCGTGGCTTTTCCGGACCGAGAGTATACCGTTGACGCTTGGGGCTTTGTTGACGTGCTCAGACCTGACGAAACCGACCGTCTCCTGCCGCGCCGCTTGCTGTCATTACCCTTTGGGGCTGATCTGGGTATTTTTCTGGCCCGCTCCGAAACTCCCGAAGGACCCCATTCTTCCGGCATTGTCTATCAGCACGGCAACCCACAACCGCTGGACCCCGGAGACTGGGAGCTCGAATACGCCTTTGAGCACGGCCGCCCCACACGGTTCTCTGTCTCCTTCTCCTCCTCTGCCCCGCTGTCGCTTGCGTGCCAGGGAGAAACCCTGACGGCTATTCCCATCGTGCGCCACACGCATGACGGGCCGGCCCTGGCGGTCACCTTTGGGCTGTCCCGAACCGTGTGGCAAGGGCAGGAGGCGTATGGAATCTATGAATTCTCCGAGTACCTGAAGGATGCGTCAGCACGGGTCGGGTCACCCGGAGCGTGATTTCCGCGCGTCTCCGAGTCTGGGACATCTCCGGGAATAGCTCTCAACCTCAGGAGAAGAACGGGGCGGGCATCTCGCCCATCGCCCGGCCTCTTATGCAATGGCCTGGAGAACCTGGTCCGAGGACTCTGAAGACTGCTGGGCAGGTTTGTCTTTGAGGAAATCGATAAACTTTTGTGTCGCCTGGGTAAAACGGCGCCCCCGCTTGGAAATAAGGCCAAGCGGGCGCATCAGGACTTCGCCGGAAAAATGGACAACCTTGAGGGTCTCATTATTGACCTCAAGAGAAACGGAAGGCTCGGGGACAATAGCGATCCCCGCGCCTATTTCGACTGCGCGTTTGATCGTTTCAACATTATCCATTTCCATCATGTATTGGACCTTGACCCCATGCCGTCGGAAGAGACGATCAAGCGCTCGACGCGTCGGAATATCGCGCTCAAAACCGATAAAATTCTCGCCGTCGAGCTTCTTGATATTGAGACGCCGGAGTGAGGCAAATCGATGTTGCGGAGCGCAGATCAAGACCAACCGGTCCTCCCGGAACGGGGTGAGTCGAATCTGGGGTCGCTTACTCGGGTAGGCGACAATACCCAGATCGATATCGCCGCGGCTGACATCTTCGTAGATTTTGTTGACGCGAGTATACTCCAGGTGGATATTGACATCGGGAAAGGTCTGCAGATAGCGCTTGAGTGGCGAAGAGAGCTCATAGAGCCCGACACTATACACCGTGGCAACCCGAACCGTGCCCGCAACCGAGTGTGAAAGGGTCTGGATACCGTCTTCGATTTCACGATACTTCTGCACAATCTCCTTGCCAGCGTCATACAAGACCTGGCCGGCCTGTGTCAGGCGCACATTTCCCTTCGAGCGTTCCACCAGCTCTCGGCCGTAGCGTTCCTCCAGACCGCGAATCTGCTGACTGACCGCAGATTGGGTAATGAAATTTTTTGAGGAGGCAAGCGAAAAGCTGCCTGTCTCAGCCAGATCACAAAAGACCTTCAGTGTTTCAATATGCATGATTACTAATAATGGAAAGAAGATTTTTTCACTTTACTTATAGATGAATTTTCGCTATTTTTCCACCTTCACACGCGACCCCCATTACCCATCAATTTTTTGTGGAGGAGAGGCTCTATGTTTGAACCAGACACCCTCTTGCCGGAGCAATACTTTACCTTGCTCGGGCGTAAACCCTTGCAGGGTGAAAAACGACTCCTGCTCGCTATGCTAGAGGATGCAGTGCATTGTTTCCAGACCTATCTGTTAGCAAAAAAACCCCACGAGCGGCGACTCTTTCAGGAAGCCGAGGAGTGGATTGTTTCCACCGATGGACTCTGGTTCTTCTCTTTTGAAAATATTTGTGACGTGCTGGGTATCAATCCGGGCCGGATGCGGGAAGCGCTCAAGGCGTGGAAAGAGGAGCAAACGCTCCGCTATGCGCAGCGCGGCGAAGCCCTGGTTGATGTCGCTCTCAGCGCGGAGATTCCGGTCCGCGCCGACATCTGATCTCCCCCTAGTCTGACAATAAACGGATGGGGAAAGCGTCGCGTTGAGGCTTTCCCCGCCCCCATCATCGCCCCGGTTATCTACACTGGGGCAGCGGTCGTCCCCCCTCTGGCGAGGAGGACGAAGAGGCAGAAGGCGGCGGTCTCGACGAGTTCCGCCATCGCCCCCCAGTGGTCTCCGGCGACGCCGCCCAGGCGACGATTGCAGAATAGCGTAAAGCCGATAATCAGTCCGCCCAGGGGCAGAACCAGCGCAATCCCAGCAATTTCAATCAGCGTGAACAAGACCCCCAGAGCGATGAGGCTGGCGAGGGCAAACTCATTGAACTGGACACCATGCACAAATGTCGTGCCTGGCCCCTCGTCCCGAGCAGGACGGGAGCTATAGGCCATCACCACGCACGCCCACCGACCCAGCATAGGTCCGAGCAGGAGAGCGATGTCTCGATAGCCGCCGAGCAACAGATCCAAGGCGCGGACTTTGCATACCAGGATAACAAAAAGGGCCAGGACGCCAAGCAGTCCACGCGCAGATGTTCTCCGCGCTGGGTCCGAACCGCCAAACAGCGCATCTGCGCTCTTCACCACCCCATCAAGATGAACTCCTCGACTCACCACGGCCAGCAACCCAACGAGAAGGATGCTCAGTAATGTCGTTGGGAGTACGGGCCGGAGCAAGTAGTCTACCCCCCAGACCAGTCCACCGATGAGAAGCCCAATCAGCGGGAAAAAGACTGCGGACCGCCGACAAGCCGTTGCATCAAAAGATAGTTCTCTTTTCGTCCGGATGATGGTGAGAAAGTGTAAAGCCGTCAGGAAGTCGGTCAGCATCCTGGCTCGCATACCTCTTCCCCGCCGGCGCGCAAACGGCCAGAGTCACCGCAAGCCTGCAAAGCGGATACGGATGCGGCTAGCCTCATCCTAACGACAAAAACGACGCTCCGGCCAAAGACATGGACGCGGACGGGAAGACACCCATCAGCACTGTGCCGATGGCGGCTATCAGGATGGCCACCCCTAATGCAGAACGGAGGGAGGGTAATTCGACAATAGCCTCGCCCTCACGCATATACATATTGACGACGACGCGAATATAGTAATAGGCGGATACCACGCTGTTCAGCACGCCGATCACCGCGAGCCAGATATAGCCGGCCTGCACCGCGGCGCTGAAAATATAGAACTTGCCGGTGAACCCGACCAGCGGCGGAACACCCGTAAGAGACAGCATGAACACGGTCATGGCCATCCCCAGGGCCGGATAACGAAACCCGAGGCCGGCATAATCGTCAAGCTCTTCATGCGGCTCACCCCTGCGCCCAACAGCGACCATCACTCCGAACGCGCCCAGATTCATCAGCCCATAGGCCACCAGGTAGTACAGCAGCGCCGCGCCGCCCAAGTCCTTACCGGCCACCATGGCGACCAGGAGATAGCCGGCATGGGCAATACTTGAATAGGCCAGCATGCGTTTGATGTTGTGCTGAACAAGCGCAGTGATATTTCCCACCGTCATGGTAAGGGCGGCTACGACCCACAGAATACCCTGCCAATCCGCATGGACCGCGCCCAAGGTGTGCAGGAATATCCGGGCAAATGCGGCAAAGGCGGCGGCCTTGACCCCTACCGCCATAAAAGCGGTGACGGTTGTCGGTGAGCCCTGATACACATCCGGGGTCCAGACGTGGAACGGGACGGCGGCCACCTTAAATCCAAAGCCGACGATCAAGAGGCCCATACCAATCAACAGCAAGGGCGAAGAGCCCTGGGTACCGACGTGTTCGGCAATAGGTCCGAGCTGCACGCTGCCCGTCGCCCCATAAATCAGGGCAATGCCATACAGCAAGAATCCGCTCGCAAACGCCCCGAGGAGAAAATATTTGAGCGCCGCTTCATGCGAGGTGAGATGTTGCCGCCAGATCCCGGCCAAGACGTATACGGCAATCGACATGGTTTCCAGACCCAGAAAGATCAGAATGAGGTCGGTGGCAGCAGCCATGACCGTCATACCGACCGTGGCAAAGAGAATGAGTGCGTAATACTCTCCGTGCCGAATCTCTGCGGTTTCGAGATAGCTCAGAGACATCAACACCGTCAGACCCGCGACCAGACAAAAGACAAGATTAAAGAACAGGGCATACGCATCGAGGGCGAACATGCCGCTAAACGACTCAACATCGTTATGGCCCCACAACAACCAGGAGCACAGCGCCGTGACAACAATACCCGTCAGGCTCAGCCAGCCGAGCAAAGAACGCTCATCGTCTTTGATCCAGATGTCCCAGAACAGGGCCAGCATACCGGTCGCGGACAGGAGCAGGGTCGGCAGGACCGAGAGCCAATTAACGGCGGGGAGTGTTATATCCATACTCAACTCGCCCCTTTTAGGTCTATTGGGTCTTTGGGGTCCGTTGGGTCAAGACTCAACCGACCCAATGACTCAACTGACCCAATGGACTCAACTGACTCCACCGACTTATTATCGGCGGTTTGATGAATCCGCGCCAAGGTGGCTTCCACCGACTTTTCCATCCGGCTGAGGAAGGGCTTGGGGTAGAGACCCATCAGCAACATCAGGGCGATCAACGGAACGAATATGGCTAGCTCGCGGCGGGACAGGTCGGTCAGCTTGGCGTTCTCCGGCTGCGTCAGCGGTCCGAAAACAACCCGCTGATACAGACGCAGCATATAGACGGCACCCAGAACAACGCCGGAAACCGCTATCGCACCGACCAGCGTATTCGCCTGAAAGGTCCCCAAGAGGATGAGGAACTCCCCAACAAATCCGTTCAAGCCCGGCAGGCCTATCGAAGACAGCATGGTAATCAGAAAGACCGAGGCAAAGAGCGGCAGTTGTTTCCATAAGCCGCCATACTCGCTGATAAGCCGCGTATGGCGGCGTTCATATATCACGCCGACCAACAGGAAGAGGGCACCGGTTGACAGGCCATGGCCGAGCATCTGATACAGCGCGCCTTCGATCCCCTGTATATTGAACGCAAACAACCCCAGCATGACAAAGCCGAGGTGGCTGACGGACGAGTAGGCGACCAACTTTTTCATATCCGGCTGCACCAGAGCCACCAGCGCTCCATACACGATACCAACCACTGAGAGCGCCATAATCAGCGGCACCGCGGCATGGGCGGCATCAGGAAAGAGCGGCAAGGCAAAACGCAGAAAGCCATAGGTGCCCATTTTGAGGAGCACGCCGGCCAGGATGACGGACCCCCCGGTCGGGGCTTCGACGTGCGCGTCCGGCAGCCAGGTATGAAAGGGGAAGAGGGGAACCTTGATGGCAAAGGAGAGCGCAAATGCGGCGAACAACCACATTTGGGCGCTGACCGGAATCTCAAGGGTATACAGACGCAGCAGGTCAAAAGTGAGCGTACCGTGTTGAGTATTATGCAGATAGGCGAGATACAGGATGGCCACCAGCATCAAGAGACTGCCGACCATGGTGTAGAGCAGGAATTTGAGCGCGGCGTAAATGCGCCGTTCGCCACCCCAGACGCCAATCAGGAAGTACATGGGAATCAGCATGACTTCCCAAAAGACATAGAAGAGAAAGACATCAACCGCGACAAAGGTCCCGATCATGCCGGTTTCCAGGATGAGAAAGAAAAAGAGATACTCCCTGACCCGATGTTCAACGCTGCTCCAGGTGGACAGAATCACCAGCGGCGAAAGAAACGTCGTCAGCAGAACAAGAAACAGGCTGATGCCATCGACACCAACATAGTATTCGATCCCGAATTCGCTAATCCAGGCATAGCGCTCAACGAATTGAAACGCGGCGGTCTCACTATCAAAGCCGGTGAACAGGCCGAGCGAGATGAAGAACGTGAGCAGCGACGCGCCAAAGGCGGTTCGACGGACCAACTCCACCGCATTCTTGTTGAGGGCCAACAGGAAGAACGCCGTCAGCAGCGGAATGAAAACAATGAGGCTTACCACAGATAATACCCCAGAATAACGATCGCTCCGCAACAGAACGACAGAGCATAGGTCTGGACATTACCGGTTTGCCAGAAACGCAAGACCGAGCCGTTGGCCTGAATCACCTGGGCCGTGCCGTTGACCAGGCCGTCAATAACGACCGTATCCCACACCTTCCACAGCCAGTCCGAAGCGGCCAGCAGAGGCCGGACAATCGCCGCTTCGTACAACTCATCAACATAGTATTTATTCAGCAACAACTGGTGCAGGCCGGAGAATTGCCGGCTGAGGCGGTCGGCCCCTCCTCTACCAGGGACAAAAGGGGGGTCTTGCACATACAGCCGATACGCCAGCCCGATACCTCCCAGCCCAAGTAGGGTCGGCAGATATTTCACCAGGAGCGACACATGCGGATGCTCATGGCCGTAGAGCGGGCTGAGCAGTTCGGGCAGGGTAAAATAGCCGCCGATTAAAGACAGGATGGCAAGCACCACCAGGGGCACGGTCATGACCTGGGGCGATTCATGAATATGCCGGGCGACCTCGGGGTCGGAACGGTTTTCTCCCCAAAACGTGACAAAGAGTAACCGAAACATATAGAAGGCGGTCAAGCCCGCCCCTAGGGTACCAATCAGCCACAGCAGAGGAGAGCCGTGCGGACTCCCAAAGGCGTGTTCCAGGATGAGGTCTTTACTGAAAAAACCGGATAGGAACGGAAACCCGGCAATGGCCAGACAGCCGACGGCAAACGTCCCGTAGGTGGTCGGCATCTTACTTTTCAGCCCGCCCATCTTACGGATGTCCTGCTCTTCACTCATGCCGTGGATGACACTGCCGGCACCAAGAAAAAGCAGGGCTTTGAAGAAGGCGTGGGTCATGACATGGAACACGCCAGCCGCATACGCGCCCACCCCCAGCCCCAGAAACATATAGCCCAACTGACTGACTGTTGAGTAGGCCAGGACCTTTTTAATATCAGTCTGTACCAGGGCGATCGTGGCGGCAAACAAGGCAGTGACGGCTCCGACCACGGCCACAACGGCTAGTGCGGTGTGGGACAGAGAATACAGGAAATGCATCCGTGCGATCAGATAGATGCCGGCCGTCACCATAGTCGCGGCGTGAATGAGCGCGCTCACCGGGGTGGGGCCGGCCATGGCATCCGGCAGCCAGACATAGAGCGGAATTTGGGCAGACTTGCCGGCCGCACCGACAAAGAAGAGCAGGCAGATCAGCGTGACCGTCGTCACCGGCAGCACCGAGGCGTGCGCCGCGATTTCGCTGAACGACAGCGTCCAGACGCCGTGGGCGCCCAGGCTCCAGAACAACAGAAACAGGCCCAGCAGAAAACCGGCATCACCGATCCGATTGACGATAAACGCCTTTTTCCCGGCACTGGCCTTTTCGTCGTCGGTATACCAGAAGCCGATGAGCAAATAGGAACACAGCCCAACGCCTTCCCAGCCGACGAAGAGCAGCAGGATGTTATCGCCCAGCACCAGCAGCAGCATGGCGGTGGTGAAGAGGTTGAGATAGGCAAAATAGCGCACCACATCCTCGTCGTGGGCCATATAGCCGACGGAATAGACGTGGATGAGAAAACCGACACCGGTGATGACCATGATCATGGTGCCGGACAAGGGATCGACCCGCAGCGCAATATCAACCTGTAGGGTGCCTGAGTAAATCCAGGGGTAGACACTATCGACCAGGGCGCCGCCGTCCGGCAGTTGGACAAAGGCCGCAAACGCAAAACAAAAAGCCAGGAAGACCATACCCGGCGAAACCCAGTTCACGACCTGTCGGCCATAGCGCGGCCCCAAGAAGAGGTTGAACACCACTCCGAGCAGGGGAAAGAGTACAATATAGCGCAGGTACGAGACCGTCTGGACGGCGACTTCAGCCGCGTGCGGATGTTCCATCTCTACAGCACCGCTCCCGGTCGATGTAGGGGCAACCACAGGGGGTTGCCCGTGATGTCGAATGAGGACAGGCACAGGGGCCTGCCCCTACAACTCGGTAATTGTGTCATACGCTTTACCATCGCATCAGGTTGAGTTCGTCTGCATTGACCGTCTCCCGGCCACGAAAAACAAGCAGGATAATGGCCAGCCCAACCGCAACCTCTGCCGCCGCCACCGACATGACAAAGAACACGATGATCTGTCCGTCCATATTGCCGAAATGCCGGGCCAGGGCCACAAAAGACAGGTTGACGGCATTCAGCATAAGTTCAATCGCCATGAAAATAATAATGATATTGCGGCGCAAGAGAACGCCGGTCACGCCGATGGTGAACAGGATGCCGCTCAGAATGAGATGATAACTGATTGGAACCATAGTGCGCTCGGTCGCCCTCAAAGAGTATTGGGTCTATGGGGTTTGTTGGGTGTATTGCGTCTGTTGGGTCGGACCCAGAGGACTCAACAGATGCAAAGGACTCAACAGACGCATACATCTACTCTTTCTATCGTTTTGCCAAGACCACTGCCCCAACAACCGCGACCAACAGGAGGATGCCGGTGATTTCAAAAGGCAGCAGATACGTGGTGAAGAGCTGACTCCCCAAGGCTTCGACCGTCCCGAAGTTCTCGGGCAGGGCGCTCTCGGCCTGCTCGGACGAGGAGCGTTGCAGCAGCAGACCCAGTTCCGCCACCAGGATGACGCCGCCGATAATAGCCGCCCGGCCCAAGCCGCGGCTGGGTGTCGGCTGGGTGTCGCTCTGCAAATTGAGCAGCATAATCACAAATAAAAACAGGACCATGATCGCCCCGGCGTACACAATGATCTGGAGCGCGGCGACCATATGAGCGTCCAGAAACAGAAAATAGACCGCCAGCAGAAAAAGGGTCAGGACCAGAAAGAGGGCGCTATAGACCGGACTGGGATGGGCAATGACCATAATCGCGATCACGACCAACGGAATAGCCAAGGCAAAGAAGGTCACGAAATCCATAGCGTTTACTCGAACAGGAGAATAATCAGCGCGGTCAGCATAACGTTGGCCAGCGCCAGCGGGAGGAGAATTTTCCACCCCAGGCTGATGAGTTGATCATAGCGGAAGCGGGGCAGGGTCCAGCGAATCATGATCTGGAGCCAGCAGAAGAAGAGTACCTTCAGCGTAAACGCCCCGACCTGAAGAAGCGTCACGAGGAGTGAGGGCAGCGCGAGAGTGCCGCCCCACGGAAAATGAAATCCGTCGCGCAGCAGAAACGGGACCTGCCAACCGCCGAAGAAGAGCGTGGTAATCAGCCCGGCAACGATAATGGCTTCGACAAAGTCGCCCAGCATGAACATGGCCTGCTTGGAGCCGGAGTACTCGGTGAAATAGCCGGATATCAGCTCGGACTCAGCTTCGGGCAGATCAAACGGAATCCGTTTGCTCTCGGCTATTCCGGCGGCCAGGAAGATCAGAAAGGCCACCGGTTGATAGACAATGCCCCAGGCCGGAATCCAACCGCCGATCAGCGCGCCTTGGGCGCGCGTAATCTCCTGTAAGTCCAGCGAGCCAAAGGCAAGGACAACGCCGATGAGCGCCAGCCCCAACGGAATCTCGTACGAGATCATCTGGGCGGAGCCCCGAATCCCGCCCAAGAGCGCCCAGCGATTATTGGAGGCCCAGCCGCCCAGGACAACGCCGTACACGCTGAGTGAGACCATCGCCAGGACATACAGAATACCGATGTTCAGATTGGCAGCCTGAAGCGTAATTTCCCGCCCGCCGATAATCAGCACGTCGCCAAACGGAATCACAATAAAGGTGACCAATAAGGGTACCAGGCCAATAGCCGGCGCAAGCGTGTGCAGTAGCTTGTCCGCCCCCTGAGGCACAAAGTCTTCTTTAGTAAACAGCTTGATGGGGTCAGCCACCAGGGTGTTCACGATGCCAAGATTAAAGGGGAGTTTTCCAAACACAGCGGCTCGATTGGCCCCAATCCGATCTTGCAGAACCGCGCTGCCTTTGCGCTCTACCCACAGCAGCAGCCCACCGAGATTCAACACCATCAGCACCATCAGCAGGGTCAGGCTAAACGTGATGAGAAAATCTATCATACGGCGTCTGACGTTCAGGCTCCTGGTGTGGAGGCAGATTCGGCCTGCTTTGCCAACTCATCGATCAGGCTGAGCATACTCTCCGGGGTCTGCTTCTCGTGATAGTCGTCGTTGACCTGGATAACGGGAGCGGTGCCGCACGAACCCAGACATTCGACCTCGCTCAGTGAAAACACATTATCGCCAGTGGTCTGACCGACTTTGACGCCGAGCCGGTCTTCCAGGCAGCGGACAATTTTTTCAGCGCCGACCAGGGTGCAGGACAGGTTGGTGCAGACCTGTACGTGACACTGCCCCATCGGTTCCTTGTAGAACATGGTGTAAAAGGTCGCGACACCCTGCACATAGGCCGGCGACAGGTCGAGCAAATCAGCGACATGCTCCATCGCTTCGGGGCTCAGATAACCGAACTCGGTCTGCGCCAGCCACAACGTGGGCAGAATGGCGGCCTGCTTGGTCGGATACCGGGTCAGTACCTCTTCAAATCGCTTGTGCGTTTCCGCTGAAAATTGGACAGCCATAATCTGCTCTCAGCACTTTTATGAGTCCATGGGGTCTATTGAGTCCATGGGGTCTGTTGGGTCAAGACCCCATAGACCCCGTATTAACGGTCACACTCTCCGCCTATCATATTAACCATACCGAACGTCGTAATAATGTCGGAGATCAGACAGCCGCGTAACATCTCGCCCAGCGCCGCCATGCCGAAAAAACAGGGCGGACGAACCCGGACGCGATAGGGGCGACCGCTGCCGTCGCTGACGAGATAAAAGCCGAGTTCGCCGTTGGCGCCTTCTACACTCAGAAACGCCTCTCCGGGCGGAATTTTAACCCCTTCGATGACCAGCTTGAAATGATTCATCAGACCCTCGATATTACCGTACACCTGTTTCTTTTCAGGCAGCGTAATCTGCGGGTCGTCAATCCGAATCGGGCCGCTCGGGATACCGTTCAGGGCCTGCTCAATAATCCGCATGCTCTGTCTGATTTCCTCAAAGCGCACAGAAAAGCGGTCGTAATTGTCACCCTGGGTGCCCGTCGGGATGTCAAACTCAAAACGGTCATAACCAGAGTAGGGCTGTGCTTTCCGCACATCGTAAGGCACACCGGTTGCTCGCAGGAGCGGGCCGGTGAGGCCGTACGAAATCGCGTCTTCCGGCGAAATTGCTCCCACGCCGGACATACGGTCAATGAAGATCCGATTCTTGGACAGCAGCTTGTCGCAGTCGCTGAGGATGCGCCGCATATCGGTAAACGCCGTCCGCACACGCTCGGCAAAATCGTGGGGCAGATCGTGCATGACGCCGCCGACCCGTGCATAGCTGACCGTCAGGCGGGCGCCAGTCACGGCCGTAACCAAGTCGTATAGGGTCTCACGCGCCTCCATCAGATAGAATCCTACGGAAATCGCCCCCGCTTCCGTAGCCGCCATGCCCAGACACGTCAAATGGTCGGTAATCCGCGAGATCTCGCTCATGATGACCCGGATATATTGGCAGCGTTCCGGGACTTCAACGTCGAGCAGTTGTTCGGCCGTTATGGCAAAGGCCACGTTGTTGATGAGCGGCGAGGCATAATTCAGACGGTCGGTATAGGGGATGCAGTGATTCCAGGTACGCTGCTCGCACATCTTCTCAAAGCCGCGGTGCAGATAGCCGATCTCGACATCGCAGTTGAGTATTTTTTCCCCGTCAAGGGTGAGGTTGAGTTTGATTGTGCCGTGGGTTGCCGGATGGGACGGTCCCATCTGCAACTCCATGATTTCAGAGGTGGGGTCGTGTTCAGCAACGTCTTTTTGCGCACCAAGAAGAGGGGCCGCAGCTTCCGCCATAGATTGTTACCCTTTATGCCATGGGTTGGTAATGGGGTCGCGTTCTTCGACCAAGGGTTGACGTTTGTTGACCGGATAGTCTTTGCGGAGCGGATGGCCGCGGAATTCTTCATACATCAGGATGCGACGCAGGTCGGGATGATCGGTAAACTTAATCCCAAACATATCCCAGACTTCGCGCTCCAGCCAGTCTGCCGACTTCCAGACTGACGCAGCCGAGGGCAACTGGGCACTCTCCTCCGTAAGTCGAACTTTGACCCGCAGGCGATGATTATGGGTCAGTGAATAGAGGTGGTAGACGACCTCGAAGCGCGGCTCTTTCCCGAAAAAATCGACCCCGGTGATATCGAGCAACAGGTTGAAGGCAAAATCAGGATGCTCCTTGAGCTGGCTCAAAACAGTCGGCAGGTCGTCCCGATCAATGACAATCGTATCATTCCCGTGCGAGGAGTGCTGTTCTTGTATCGTGCCGGACAAGGCCGTCTCGATATGAGAGAGAATGTCTGCTTCAGCCATGTCTGCCTACGGGCTGGTCAGGTCGATTCCAGCCCCCCCTTTTTCACCTCATAGACCAAACCCACAACCAGCACGAGCACGAAGAGTAACATGGCCATGAAGCCGAACAGGCCCAACTGGCGGAAGACGACCGCCCAGGGATAGAGGAAGACCACTTCGACATCAAAGACAATGAAGAGGATAGCGGCGAGATAGAATTTGACAGAAAAGCGCCCCCACGCAGAACCACTGGGTGGATTGCCGCACTCGAACGGTTCGTCCTTGACCGCCGAGTGGGTTTTGACGCCGAGCAGCGTGCTCGCAAAGGTCATGACCAAAGCCACAACCCCACCCAGGATCAGCGCAATCAGGACGGGAACGTATTGATCCATAGCAAGCTCTTGTCAACTCCGACAGCTACGGTGGGCAACGTATGATCGTGTTGTCATCTGCCCAATGCCCTCGGCACAAGATACAGAGGCCCGGCACGGTGTCAACAACCCCAAGCACCGGCTTTCTCTACCCTAGACACGGAGCTGTGGTCCCTTCTTGCTGTTCGCTTTTTCGTGCAGGCGCGCTCGGTCCGTTCAACCGTCCACGGTTGCCTCGTCCCTTCCTTGCAGGAGGACTAGGGAGGTGGTAAACCTCTTGCACACACGCGGCCATGGAGGAAAAGAGGAAACGTGTCCTCTAACAGCGTGAAGATGCTGAACACGTTTCCTCTTTCAGGCATATTTATGGGAGAGGTGCCAGAGTTAGGCCGATCGGGCACGACTGGAAATCGTGTGTACCTTCGGGTACCGAGGGTTCGAATCCCTCCCTCTCCGTCAGTGGTGATAGCTAGGTCCTGCGCAAGGGAAGCCGGGAAATCCGTCAGGTCCGGAAGGAAGCAGCGGTACCGGAACTCTCCCTGTGCCGCAGGGTAGCCTAGCTATCACCACTGACGACCGGCTCATCATCAAAGAGGAAACGTGTCCTCCAATAAACATGCAGATGTTGACACGTTTACTCCATTATACCGCGTGAGTAGAGTAACACCGCGGCGGAACACACCGGACAACCCCAAACCGTCGGCTATGCTATGAGCTATCTCGTTCTTGCCCGGAAGTGGCGCCCTCAGACGTTCGATGACGTCATTGGGCAGGAGCATGTCACGCGCACCTTGCGGAATGCGATTCGCAGCGAGCGCGTGGCGCATGCTTTCTTGTTTACCGGGCCGCGCGGGGTAGGGAAAACGACAACCGCCCGGCTCTTGGCCAAAGCCCTGAATTGTAAGCAGGGGCCGACGCCGGACCCGTGTAACGCCTGTAGCCAGTGTGAGGAGATCACGAACGGCAGTGCCATTGATGTCCTGGAAATCGATGGTGCCTCGCATACCGGCGTGGACAATGTGCGAGATTTGACCGAAGGCGTGCAGTATCGACCGGCCACGGGCCGTTTTCGGGTGGTCATTATTGATGAAGTCCATATGCTTTCAAATGCCGCCTTCAACGCCCTGCTGAAAACCCTGGAAGAGCCACCGGCGCATGTCAAATTTATTTTTGCGACAACGGAATCGCATAAAATCTTGCAGACGATTCTGTCTCGCTGCCAGCGCTACGACTTCAAGCGTATCCCGCTACGCGACCTCATACAGCAACTCCGACACCTCACCCAGGCAGAAGGCTTTGAGTGCGATGAGGCCGGGCTGGCCCTGCTGGCGCGGGAGGCCGACGGGAGCCTGCGCGATGCCGAATCGCTCCTCGACCAAGTGGTGGCGTGGAGCAACGGCCGGGTCGACGAGGCGGCGGTCAGAGACGCCCTGGGCGTGGCCGACCGTCAGGCCCTGTTTCGGGTGGTGGAAGCAATCCTGGCCGAAGACCCGGCTCAAGTGCTCCGGCTGACCGGCGATCTGTATCAATACGGCTATGATCCGCGTCGGCTGTGTCACGATCTGCTCACCCATTTTCACGATCTCGTGGTTGCCAAAGTGAGTGCTGACGTATCTGTTCTGGCCGACCTGCCCGACCACGAGGTTGAGATCGTACATAAACAGGCAGCCCTCCGCTCACGAGAAGATCTTCAGCGCTTCTTTGCCTCTCTGTTGGAAACAGAAGAGGCGGTGCGGAAGTCGGCCTATACTCAGCTCGTCATTGAGATGGCGCTGGTCAAGCTGGCCAGTCAGCCGCCGGTGCTCCCGATTCAGGAAGCGCTGGCCAAACTGGAAGAGTTGCAAACCCAATTGGGAAGCAGCAGTAGTCGCCCGGCCCCGGCAAGACAGCAACGCTTTCGGCCTGCCGCTTCAGCTGGGTCTGTTGGGTCTATTGAGTCTGTTGAGTCTGTTGAGTCTGTTGGGTCTTCGGGTCTCAAGGACCCAAAGGACTCTACCGACGCAAAGGACTCTACTGACGCAAAGGACTCAAAGGACCCAACCGCAGAGCATTTGGAACAGGGCGAGCAGTGGGACGGTTTTCTGGCCACGGTGCGGAGCAGGAAAATCTCGCTCTTTTTTGCCCTGAAGGCAGGCTATTTGCTCGACGTGACCCCGACCGCTTTACAGATTGGTGTAAACAAGGACCCCTATCTGAAAGAGTTGTTACGCCAAGAGAATCGGACCGTTTTGGAGGAGTCTGCCGAACAGTTTTTCGGACGCAAGCTCAGCGTTGAAGTGCAAAAGGATAGACCCGGGCCGGCCACAAAACAGCCCAGCTCACTACCAGGGGAGGGCGACCGGCCGCAAAAGAGCACCCAAGACCCGGCAGGCTCGGTAGACCCACTCGTCAGAACCGCGCTGGACATTCTTGGCGGAGAAATACAGACAAGGCGGACGTCGAGAGCAAGCGGAACCTAGACACGGGAGGCGGCATATCGTCGCAGAGTGGAGGACACAGCATGGCACACAATATGGGAGATATGATGAAGCAGGCCCAGCAGTTGCAGGCCAAACTGGCTCAGATTCAGGAAGAGGCCGGGAAAAAGACGGTCGAAGCCTCCGCCGGTGGCAGCATGGTCACCGCGACGGTGAACGGCAAGTTGGAGCTCGTCGCGCTGCGTATTGATCCGGCAGTGGCCTCAGCCGATGATGTTGAAATGCTGCAAGACCTCATTACTGCCGCGGTGAACGAGGGCATTCGGCAAGCCCAGAACATGATGGCCAACGAAATGGGAAAAGTTACCGGTGGACTCAAGATTCCTGGGCTGAACGCGTGAAAGAGGAAACGTGTCCAGCCTTTGCATGTCTGTTGGAGGACACGCTTCCTCTTGAGAGCATTGACGACGAGGGATGTAAAAGAGTAAACGTATCCAGCATCTGCATCTTTATTGGAGGACACGTTTACTCTTTATGACGACGCTGACCCCCGCCCTGGCGCGCCTGGTCCAAGAGTTGGGGAGACTGCCGGGGATTGGAGAGAAAACCGCGACGCGCTTGGCCATGTTCATCCTGGGTGCGGGGCGGGATTATGCCGAAAGCCTGGCTGAGGCCATCTGGGCGGTGAAGACCGAGACCACCCTGTGCCAGGAATGCTTTGGACTGGCTGAGGGCGATCAGTGCGCCATTTGTCGCGATCCGCAGCGGAGTACCGAGTCGATCTGTATCGTCGAAGAACCGGCCGACCTGATGGCCGTCGAGCGGGCACACGAATATACGGGTCGCTATCATGTCCTGCACGGCGTGTTAGCCCCACTTGACGGCATTGGGCCGGATGAACTCAAGATTGCTCCCCTCCTGGACCGTTTGCGCTCCGGTACGGTGAAAGAGGTTATTATTGCGACCAACCCTAATGTCGAAGGAGAGGCCACCGCGTTGTATCTGGCCAAGGTCATCAAGCCGCTGGGCGTCCAGGTGAGCCGGATTGCTCATGGCATTCCGATGGGCGGCGATGTAGAATACACCGATGCGGTCACACTCGGCCGGGCGATTGAAGGCCGGCGAGAGATGTAATCCCACCTTTACTCTTATTTTTTCCTTTGCTAAAACTGCGCTGGCAATAATACTGCCTGGCTCTAATCCTCGGTAGCTCAATCGGCAGAGCAATCGGCTGTTAACCGATGGGTTGTTGGTTCGAGTCCAACCCGAGGAGCCAACTTCTGACCGTCAAATCTGGCGACTCGTCAGCGAACGTAAGACCCCGAGGGCTGACCCCTCGGGGTCTTGTCGTATTTGGCCTGTTAGCAAAAACTTGTGTACTTCCGTGCTCCTTGAGGCCCGATTCGTTGAGCGAAGATTACTATTTTCATATACTTTAGTGATATTCCTTTGGTTCTCTTGAAGAGAGCTAGTCAAAGAGAGCTGGAGCAGTATCGAAGAATGCTCGATAGACAGACATTGGACGAAATCATCCAGCGGGTTGTGGAAATAGCCCAGCCAGAAAAAATCATTCTCTTCGGGTCTGCGGCTCGGGGCAATATGGGTCCCAACAGCGACGTGGACCTGCTCATCATTAAGGCGGGGGCGGATACGCTCAACCTCATGTCCCAGATATACCGGAAGCTGCACGGAGTCGGTGCGGCGGTTGATGCCATCGTAGTCTCCCCCGAGGATGTAGAGCGATTCAAGGATAGCCACGCGCTAATCATCAAGCCCGCCCTGCGGGAAGGCAGAGTGGTGTATGAAGCCGCCCGAGTGTCTGGAGAAGGGGTCAGGCGATCTCGACGAGCTGAAGATCGAAAGTCAGATCCTTGCCCGCCAGGGGATGGTTGGCATCAAGCGTAACGGTCGAAGCAGAGAGACCGAGGACTGAGACCGCTACCGATTGTCCATTTTTTTGATTGATTTTGAGGCGCTGGCCAACTTTCAGCACAACGCTATCCGGGAATTGACTGCGCTGGACCTGCGTGGTCATCTCGTCCCGATGCGGGCCGTAGGCTTCCGCAGCCGGAACGAGGACGGTTTTTGATTCCTGGGGCTGCATCCCGATGACGGCCTGCTCAACCCCGTGGAGCACCTGGCCTTTCCCAATGGTAAATTGCAGCGAGTCGTTCTCCATGGAGGAGTCAAAGACTGATCCATCTTTGAGTTTCCCGGTATACTGAACGCGAACGGTATCACCGTCTTTTGCCTTAATCATGGGACTCCTCCTGAGAAGCCGACCACCGTGCGGTCTGCACAGTGTTGGGTTATGAGGAAGGCGTTTCCCATACTTACGCAGTCGCGGACAGACGGCAAACACCTTCTCTCTATGGGGCTCTTCCTACCAGTTACGGTCGCCGCCATCCCCCCTCGGACCTCGTGAGCGTTCCCTCTGCGGACGGGCTTCGTTGACGGTCAACGGACGCCCTTGCAGTTCATTACCGTTCAGGCGCTCTATTGCCGCCTGCGCTTCCTCTTGATTGTCCATTTCGACAAAGCCAAATCCCCGCGATTTTCCAGAGAACCGATCGGTAATGATATTGACCGAACTCACTGCCCCTGATTCGCCGAAGAGTGCTTCGAGTTCTTCCTGGGTGGTGTTGAAGGGAAGATTCCCAACAAAAAGTTTCATACTATTCCTTTCCGAGGGAGGAGGACCTCCTGACACGATTAGAAGCCCTGAGAACCACATGAGAGGGTTCCCAGGGCTTCTAATCGTGCGAACCAGCTCAAAACCGACAGACGTAGGCGACTGTCTGCGCTACTTTATCTGACAGAACTGTATTGCTTTTTCGATTTGAACGCAAGCGCGCGACATTCCCGCCCAGGGAGTGCTTCCATCTCTGCGGCAACTCTTTTACAGTGAAGCGCAGCACTCTCATGTAGAGCGGAGGAGCATAGACTATGTTTGTCGTCACGAACCGGATTCCCGTTACTGAGGGACATGAAGCAGACTTTGAGGATCGATTTCGGCACCGGGCTCATCTGATTGACCAGTCCCCAGGGTTTATCAAAAACCTGGTGATGCGGCCGGTCCAGCGCCGATTCAACCACCAGACGGGCGAGTGGGAAGAGAAAGAAGAGCAGGGATTTTATTTGGTCCAAACCTACTGGGAAAGTGAGCAGGCGTTTTGGGACTGGACGAAAAGCGAGTCCTTCCGCATTGCCCATAGCAACCGCCCGCCCGCGGAAATGTTTGCCGGTGCGAATGTGCTGGAAATCCATGAAGTCATTCTGAACACGGAAAAACAGAGCTAAACAGGCATGGAGCAGCCACACGAGCAGATAGCCGAACGCTTTCGGCGCATCATGCCCAGCGTCGAGTTTTGTTCGCTCCGCATTGTGCACGAGCGGTCAGAGTCGCTGGCGGTCCGTCAGGATGTCTTACAGCCCGTGTCAAACGGCGACGACCTGGGGGTCATGGTGACGGTCGTCCATCAGGGAGGCTGCGGCTATGCCGGGACGAGCGACCTGACTGAGGCAGGCTTAGCGCGCGCGCTCGAACACGCCAGGGGGTGGGCACAGCGCAGCGCGGCGTGTGGCGTGATAGACTTCTCCCAAGTGACCTTTGCCCAGCCGCAGGGTGAGTATGAGACGCCGGTGGCCGTCGCCTGGGATGCCGTGTCCCTGGCCGATAAAATCGCGCTGCTCCAGCAGGAGAGCGCCCGTCTACAGAGGGGGCTTGGGGGGCGCTCCCCCCACAAAAAAACGGACGAGCGGATTGTCGATTGGGAGGCCAGCCTGTGGCATACGGAGAGCGACACGCTCTCGATCACAAATAGGGACGCCCACACCCGCCAGCGCTGTTCCTATATCGTTCCTATGCTAAGCGTCACCGCCAACGCCGGGACAGAGACGCACACGCGGACGTTCGGCGGGCGTGGCTATTGCCGCCAGGGAGGCTTGGAAGTCCTGGCGCAAACCGGGTTTCATGCGGCCGCACCGCAACTCAGCTCTGAGGCAGTCCAACTCCTGAGTGCGCCTGATTGCCCCGCCGGGCAAATGGACGTGCTCCTCGCCCCGGATCAAATGATGCTTCAGATTCATGAGTCGATCGGCCACCCGCTTGAGCTCGACCGCATTCTCGGGGATGAGCGGAATTATGCCGGTACCAGCTTTGTGACGCCGGATATGTTCGGCACGTATCAGTATGGCTCGGACTTGTTGAACATCACCTTTGACCCCTCCCAACCCGAACAGTATGCCAGCTATCAATTTGACGACGACGGCCAGCCCGCCCGCAAAGAATATCTGATCAAGAACGGCCGTTTGCTGCGCGGGCTGGGCGGAGTAGTCTCCCAAGCGCGGCTGGGGCTGCCCGGGGTTGCTAACGCCCGTGCCACCACGTGGAACAGGCCGACGATTGACCGTATGGCGAATCTGAACCTGGAACCAGGACAGTCCGATTTTTCATCCATGGTCAGCGCCATTGAGCGGGGCGTGTATATGAAAACCAACTGTTCCTGGTCCATTGATGATTCGCGCAACAAATTCCAGTTTGGCTGCGAGTGGGGCCAACTGATTGAAGACGGTAAGCTGACAACGGTGGTCAAAAAACCAAACTACCGGGGAGTGTCGGCCACGTTCTGGCGCAACCTGGACAGGGTCGGCAACCTGGACAGTTATGAGGTGCTCGGCACCCCGTTCTGCGGCAAGGGCGAGCCCAATCAGGTCATCCGGGTTGGGCATGCCGCCCCGGCCTGCGTGTTCTCGGACGTTGAGGTCTTTGGCGGCGAGAAAGCGTAAACGTGTTCAGCATCTGCGTGTTTATTGGAGGATACGTTTACTCTTTATAGGGGTGGGGATGTATGCAGGAGTATTTCTACCAGCTTGCCGACTTCATCGTCAGCCACCTGACCGGAGAGGAGCATGCGCTGTGTAATTTTGCGGCCGAGGACTCGGACTTCGTCCGTTTCAACCGCAGCGCGATCCGCCAGGCGGGAACGGTGGCGCAACGTTCCATCGCGGTTGAACTCGTTGTCGGACAACGCCACGCAGCCGGGGATATCAGCCTATGCGGCGACTTTGCCGTGGACAGTCGGCGCGCCCGCGCCTTACTGGATAGCCTGCGTACCCAGCTTCCCTATCTACCGGAGGACCCGCACCTCTTGTACGCGACCGAAGTCCAGTCGAGCGAGCATCACGGCGAAAACCGGCTCCCGGAAGAACGGGGGATGATCGTCGATGCGGTCCTGCAAGCCGGGCAGGGACGGGACTTGGTTGGCTTCTACGCCGCTGGTGGCATCCACGCTGGGTTCGCCAATTCCTTTGGCCAGCGCAACTGGTTCTCTACCTATACCTATAGTGTGGACTGGAGTTTCTATCTTAGTGGAGACAAAGCAGTGAAAGCGGCGGATGCCGGCTTTGTGTGGAATCCGCACGGGTTTGAACACAAGATCGATACTGCAGCCCGGCAACTGGCCGCGCTTTCCATGCCGGCCAAGACCATTACGCCGGGCCACTACCGAGTGTATCTGGCACCTCCGGCCGTGTGTGAAATTATGGAACTGCTGAATTGGGGTGGATTTGGTCTCAAGGAGCAGCAGACCAAACAAACACCGCTGATCAAAATGACCCAGGAGGGAGCGGAACTGCACCCCGCTGTCACGCTTATTGAAAATACGCAGGACGGAGTGGCCCCGAACTTCCAGGAGGACGGCTTTCGGAAACCGGATCAGGTCCCCCTCATCACCCACGGCCGCCGGGCAGATTGTCTGGTGTCTCCCCGGTCGGCCAAGGAATACGGCGTGGCACCCAACGGGGCATCGAGTTGGGAAGCGGCCGAATCCATTGACATGGCCACAGGAGAGCTGACGCAGGATACGCTGCTGACGCAACTGGACACCGGCATCTATATCAACAATTTGTGGTATCTGAACTATTCGGACCTTGCGGCCTGCCGCATGACCGGCATGACCCGGTTTGCCACTTTCTGGGTGGAAAACGGTGAGATTCAGGCGCCGCTCAATGTGATGCGGTTTGACGAATCGCTCTATCGCATGCTGGGGACGAACCTGGTTGGCATCACCACCGAACGGGACTATATGCTCGATCCCAACACCTATCATGCCCGCTCGACAGGCAGCAGCCGACTGCCGGGGCTTTTGGTCGAAGACTTCACATTGACCTTGTAAGGAGAGGAGCGGGCAGGAAGCCCGGCTTCTCTCAAGACAAGTGAAAGGAGAAAAGGTGGGCCGTCGCCGCCCTGTTTTCACACTTGCTCTCGTTTTCTCCCTGCTGGGAGTATGGGCGGTCAGTGCACCGCCCGCCCCGGCCCAAGACGAGACCCTCACCGGCTGGTTCAGCTTCACGGTCGCCGATTACCCGACCGAGTCCGGTCTTGCCGCTGAGATCACCTACACGTTGACGGAGGACTCGGGCGCCCGGCATGAACTCCTGGTCGCTATCGAGCTGATGGAACCGCTCGGCGGCCCGGTGGCGTTGAATCGCAAGCGGGTGACAGTCGAGGGAGAGTGGGAGCCCGACCCGGTCCGGTTCCGCGTCCGCTCTATCGAGTTGACTGCGTCACCGTCGACCGCTGCGCCAGGGGGGACCTTCGCCGCCGATGTGTCTCCAGATGAGCCTCCCCCGCCGAGGTCGGCGCTCCCGTCCGCAGGGAGAGCTACCCACGTGCGTAGCTCTCAGGCCTGGGTGACTATCTTATGCCGGTTTGCCGATGCAACCGATGTCACCCCCTACCCCATCGGCTTTTATGAAGGGATGATGGGAGCGTCCTATCCCGGTCTGGCGCATTATTGGCGAGAAGTTTCTGACGGGAACCTCCCCAACCTGAATGGCAGCGTCGTGGTCGGCTGGTATAACCTACCCCACCCACAATCGTATTATGTTACTTCTCAACCTGCTCCTAGAGTGGAGGATGGAAGATTGTATGATTACGATGTTGAGAAAACAGCGGCAGATTGTGCTGCGGCGGCAGATGCGGACGTCTTTTTCCCCGACTTTGACGGGTTTCACATCGTTTTGAACCAGGATTTTGATCCCCCCATCAGTAATCTAGCCAAGGGTAGCGGTCTATTCATGACGTTGGATGGGCAAAGGAGATTCTGGAGTGTCACATGGATGCCTCCAGAATTTCAACCGTATCAACATGTCTGGGCACACGAGATGGGCCATGGCTTTGGCTTGCTGCATTCCTCCGGTCCGTATGGCCAAGATGACCCCCCCCACTACCTATGACTCTTATTGGGATGTCATGAGCGGGTGGCCACCGACATTGTTCTCTCATCCTGAGTACGGTGATGTAGCAGTGCATACCATCGCCTATCACAAGGACTTTCTGGGCTGGATTCCCCCAGACCGGAAGTATGTGGCCGCGCCCGACAGCACCCAGACCATTACCCTCAAACGGCTGGCCCAGCCCGGGGCTGAGGGCTACCTGCTGGCCCAGATTCCAATCGGGAGGTCACGGACCGACTTCTACATCATCGAGGCACGACTGTTTGCCGGCTATGACGACGAGATACCGGATGAAGCGATTGTCATCCATAAAGTCGATACCGCCCGGGAAGACCGACTGGCCCAGGTAGTGGACGTGGACAACAACGGCGACCCGAACGATGCCGGCGCGATGTGGACGGTCGGCGAGATTTTTACTGATGCCGAGAACAATCTCCAGGTCTCCATCGATGCGGCCTACGCCAGCGGCTACCGCGTGACCATCAACACCGACCCGACCACGTTCAGCACCTGTATCGATTTCCTGTCTACTTCCTCCCATCTATTTGGACCAGGGTGGAACCAAGCTAGCGTCCAAGTTGAGGCGGCGAGTGAGTGTGACTGGTCGGCAACGAGCAATACGGACTGGATTCGCGTGACGGCCGGGGGCAACAACAGCGGCCCTGGCCGTGTTCACTATACAGTTTCGGCCAATCCCAGCCCCGCTGTCAGGACCGGCACACTCACTATCGGGGGCTGGTGGACGTTCACGGTGACTCAGGCCGGAGCTAATGAGGTGCTGTTTGAAGACGATATGGAGAGTGGAACAAATGGCTGGGGGGGGATGCGCCCTGGGCGCTGACTACAGCGTCCGCCCACAGTGGGCAGCAGGCCTGGACAGATAGTCCCGGCGGTAATTATCAGAACGACCTTAATATTGCCCTTTGGTCTCCGTGGCCTTCACTTGATCTGACCAAGGCCGCTTCCGCCACCCTGACCTTCTGGCATCGGTATGCCCTTGCCAGTGGGGATGGGGGCAACGTGTGGGTATGCCCGGAGAACGGAGATTGTATACACTTGAAATCCCTCACCGGTTCACAGGCAGGATGGCATCAGGCTGCGATTGACCTGACGCCTTTTGTCGGACAGTCGATACGCCTGGGATTCCAACTGGTATCCGACGCGAGCGGGACCGCGGACGGGTGGTACATCGACGACGTAGTCGTGTCCGCAACAGACTTCGTCTCTCCCGTGACCCTGGAGAATCCCCGGGCCGCCTCCTTCCAGAGCGGGGTGGGCGTCATCTCGGGCTGGGCGTGTCACGCCCACGAGATTG